>OBKM01000848.1_pt1 | contig 13887 bp, 10 predicted proteins | sample 1519691 | NCBI WGS metagenome assembly OBKM01 (sample SAMEA37050418, study PRJEB22526) | metagenome | biome: saline pan; feature: lake; material: water | place: Egypt | collected 2015 | depth 0.5 m
CACACCTCCAAACATCCAACCCTACATCCTTACACCCACCACCACACCCCATGACCTGGTCGCACTATCATCGCGTCACGCGGACGGCCACGTACGGATTCCTGAGTGCGCTGCCGCTTTTGCTCATCTATGAGGGGCTGGTCGTCTTCGCGAGCGAAGGGCAGATTGCCTCGGTGCGTGTGGGAGCAGAGATCTGGCTGCGGAGTCTGCTGTCGCTCATCGGCGGCACTGGGTTTGCCGTCCTCGGTATTGCAGTAATTCTCGTAGGCATAGGCATCTTATTGTATGAGCGCCGGCGTAACATCCCATTGCGCGCCCGCTACTTCGGGTGGATGGGGGTTGAGAGTGCAGCTTACGCCATCGTGTTGGCCTTCTTGATCTCGGGAGCCGTGGGACGCATGTTCGCGGTTGTACCCCCCGGCGGAATGGCAGGCGAAGGACTGTGGACGCAAATCGGGCTCTCGGTCGGCGCAGGCGTCTACGAAGAACTTTTCTTTCGCGTCTTGCTCGTAGGCGGGCTCTTCCTGCTGCTGCGTGAAATGATGACGCGCCCAATGACGGCCTATATCGTAGCGGCTCTCATCGGAGCAGCGATCTTCAGTGGGGTGCACCACATGGGTCCGTACGGCGACCCGTTTACGTGGAGCGTCTTCACCTATCGGTTTCTCTTCGGCCTTGCGCTCAACGCGGTCTTCCTGTGGCGCGGTTTCGGCATTGCGGCATGGACCCACGCGCTCTACAATGTCATGATTGTCGTCGGCGTGCTCGGGTAAATTCCCTGCAACATTGGCAGGTGCAGCTCTCTCTGTGGACCGGGACCGTCTGCCAGTCGTTACATGCTATGTGACTGTCACGCAACACGTGCGTCGCCATAGTCTGGAAGTTAGAGGAATGGCACGCGGTTTGTCTTAGTACTAGAGTGACGAGTTGGCACATGAGCAGTATTTTCAGCAACTAGACACGTAAGATCCACCATGAACACGTTTCGAACGGCGGCTCTCATGGCCGCAATGATGATCCTGTTTGTCCTCATCGGTGGTGCCGTTGGGGGCCAGGGAGGCATGGCTATCGCCTTCGTGCTTGCCCTGGGCATGAACTTCCTCAGCTACTGGTTCAGCGACAAGATGGTGCTGAAAATGTACGGCGCTGAGGAGGTGAGCCGCGAAGAGGCCCCTGAGCTGTACAATATGGTCGATCGCCTGCGGCAGCGAGCCGAACTACCGATGCCGAAGGTGTGCGTCGTCCCCGATGATACCCCGAATGCCTTTGCGACGGGTCGTAACCCGGATAACGCCGTTGTAGCCGTCACCCGAGGGCTCATGCGGAACCTGAACCGCGAGGAGATCGAAGGCGTGATCGCCCACGAGCTCGCGCATATTAAGAACCGCGACATGCTCGTTTCGTCCATCGCGGCGACGATGGCAGCGGCTATTACGTATCTGGCGTACGCTGCGCTGCTCTTCGGCAATCGCAATCAGAATCCCATCGTGGGAATCTTGACGTTCTTCCTCGCTCCGATGGCGGCCAGTCTCATTCAGATGGCCATTTCACGGACGCGCGAATACGGCGCGGACCAAGAGGGCGCGCGCATCGCCGGCAATCCGCGCGGTCTCGCCAGTGCGCTCGCGAGCCTGCAAGCAGCGGTCCAGCAGCGCCCTGCCTCCGCGAAGGATCCCAAGACGGAAGCCACGTCACATATGTTCATCGTGAATCCGTTCTCGGGAGATGTCAGCAGTAAGCTAAGCTCACTCTTCTCGACGCACCCGCCGATGGAAGACCGGATCGCTCGCCTCAACGAGATGGCGCAGACGGGCGATTACTAAACACGAGCGACTGCTAGGCAGACGTACCAACCCGGTCTTGCAAGCATGCCCCGCGGGAGGACGCCTCCTGCGGGGCATTTTTATGGGAACTCGGTAGCTGGCGAGTCGCCGTTCCTTTTCTCCCTTGTCTCTCGTCCTTACTTTTTTCCTGGTTCATCTGATCATTCGGTGCCCACGATTCCCATGCGCAAAGAGTCCGCTATTCAGAAAATAAAAAACTTCTTTACGACATCGATTGTTGGCGGATTGCTGGTTATCCTGCCAGTCGTGATTCTCTTTATCGCCCTCCGATGGATGTACAATCTGCTCGTCTCTGTCATCCGACCGGTCACGGACATTCTCGTTCGTCAGACGGGCATCTATGTGGTCCTTGGTGATCTCATTGTGCTGGGTGGAATTCTGAGCTTTTGCTTCGCGCTCGGGGTGGCCGTGAAGACCGGGCCCGGACGAGCGATCTATACGAACATCGAAGAGGCTATCCTGAAGCACGCGCCGGGGTACACCTTCGTGAAGGAGACGATGCTTCTCTTTTTCGGTCGCAAGACGCCGCCGTTTTCGGAGGTAGCCCTGGTGCGCATCTTTTCCAATGACACGCTCATGACGGCTTTTGTCACCGACGAGCATCCCGATGGGAGCTATACCGTCTTCGTCCCGACCGCCCCAAATCCGACCTCCGGCAACATCTTTCATCTGAACAGCGAGGATGTGTACCCCATGGACCGCACCGTTGAGTCCGGCCTGCGGACCATCCTGAGCTGCGGCTTAGGCTCGACGCCGATGGTTGAAAAGGCGCGCCGCGCCGGACCGGACGAGCCGCCGCCCGAGCCGACGGATAAGACGTGATCTACTCTGCGGCGACGGGCTCGACGGCCGGCAGGTCATGGGTCGCGCCCAGCTGCAGGCCATTGAAGAGCAGCTTGAACGTGTCGCGCGGCTGGCCGCGGAAGTGCGGGCGCACGCCGAGGAGCACCAGGTCGCCTGCGCCCCACGCGACGCGTACCGCTGCGGGCTCGCCGGCCAGGTGCTCCTCCTCGCCCTGCGCCCAGCCGCTCTGGAGGACGTCCTCTTCGGCGAACCAGGCAATCGGCTCGACCGGCGGCGCTTCGGCGCGATGGTCGCCGGCCTCAGCGGGTTCGATGATCTCAAACGACCGGCTCTGGCTGCCGCGCCGGTCCACAAACCACGCGCCGGCCTCTTCCTGCATGCCGAAGCCGACGGGATGGGAGGTGTCGACCTCGAGCTCGACGAGCGAGCCCGGAATGAAGAACTCCTCCTCGGCCACCCCGCGGACGCTGTTGCGCACCGGCAGGCCGAGCTGGTCGATCAGGTAGTCGGTGGCGCCGTCCCAGGCGACCACCGTGCCGCCATCCTGGACGAACTCGTCGATTGCCGTTCCGCCGTGGGCCCCCAGGCCGCCGACGTACTCCTCGGGCATCGAACCTGGCTCGTGGCCGCGGTGGATGCTTTCGGGGTTTTGAGCGGGCATCATGAGCACGTCGTAATCGGCGAGAGCGCCGCCCTTGATCTGGTCGTTGTGCAGCGTGTCGTAGGGAACCTCGTAGGTGTCGAGCACCCAGCGGGCCCACCCGCCGTCGATGTTGCGCACCCACGACTTGTACTTGGCGACTCGGGGCTGATCAATGGCGTGAGTGTCCACGTCCGGCGCCTCCGCAAGGCCCGTGAACGTGAGGCCGAGCTCGTCGCTCATGTCCTCGAGTGTGGCGCGGGTCGCCGTGCCTTCCGCCTCGATCACGTACGTGCCGGCCGGCTTGGTCGTGCCATCCGCCTCGATCGACTCGCCCGTCCGGTAGATCGTATAATCCTCTTCCAGAAGGCGGTTTACAGCTGTTGTGGCCATGTTGGACTGCGCGGAGAGCGCGTAGCCGTAGTCGGCCGAGGCGCGCAGCGCGCCCTCCGGCGTGGGGACGCGCTCGACCTCTTCGACGTCGGCGTCGAACGGCTCGTCGATGCGGTCGACGTCAACGCCCATCTGAATGGGGAGCGTCCAGCCGGCCATGTCGTAGGGCGGCTCCGGCGGGCCCTCCGGGTAGAGGCGCCGGTCTGGATACTCGTGGGGCTCCAGCATGTCCATCAGATGCGCCTGGAAGGCCTGCCCGGCGTAGAGCACGTACGTGCCCGCCGGATACGTCGCATCGCCGGCCGCGAACGTGTCGGTCGCCCGGTGAATCTCGATGCCGCCTCGGTCCAACACGCGCAGCATCTCGACCGCCTCCGGCGCGTCCCACTGCTCCTCCGGCACGACGTACGCGTACGGGTCGCCCGCCTCGCCCGCCTCAATGGCGTCGCGGCCCATCTGGTAGAAGTTGTAGAGCCAGTCCTCGGAGCGCTGGGAGGCGACGTCGAGAACCGCGAGCGAGCCCTCCACGTGGTAGTCAACCATCTGCATCAGGTTCGTCTCGCCGCCCTCCCAGGGATTCGGATAGCTCACCGTGGGCCGCTTCATGGGGATCTCCTCGCCGCCGCGAACGATGTGGTCAGGAATATCCTCGCCATAGTCCCATTCTTTCGGAATGGGCGAGCGGTGGGTCGACTCCGTCAGGATGCCCACCATGTTGTGGAAGTACGGTGCCGTGCGCATGCCGCCGTTCCACCACATGTTGAAGGTAATGCCCTGGATCACGCCCGGCATGTCTTTCGAAGCGTAGCGGTTGGCCATGTGCTCACCTACGAGGTTCGTCCCGCGGGTGGCGAGCGGTGGGATGTGCGGGTTTACCGGGTCGGCAAACTGCGGAACGAACATGCGCGGCGGCATCTCGCCCATCTGGTGGTGGTTCACGACAATCTGCGGGTACCATGTGTTGTAGATCACGTCCGCCACGGCGCGCGACTCTTCTTGCAGGAGCATGTACCAGTCGCGGTTGTTGTCGTGGTCGATGTACTCGTGCCAGACCCACGGCGGGCCGGTGCCCGTTACCGTCTCCGCAAACGGCGTGTCCTTCGTCTCGCGCCACCAGCCGACCACCACGTCCTGGCCGTCGGGGTTCATCATCGGCATCATAAGGAGCACGACGTCGTCAAGAATGCGGAGCGTCTCGTCGGAGGCGTCGGTCGCGAGGTGATGGGCGAGGTGCGGACCGCTTTGGGCGACGGCCAGCTCGGCCGAGTGCAGGCCGTGGTCGATCCAGACGACCGGCTTGCCTTCTTCGGCGAGCTCGCGCGCCTCCTCGTCGTCGAGGCCGTCGGCGCGGCCGAGCTGCTCGCTGATCGAGCGCCAGCGGTCGCGCTCCTCAAGATTGTCCTCGCTGGAGATGTAGAGCAGGAGCAGGTCGCGCCCGCGGTGGGTCTGGCCGATCGTCTCGAGCTCAATGCGTTCGCTGGCAGCGGCCAGCTCGCGGTAGTACGCCTCCAGCTGACTGTTGTCGGCTAGCCGGTAGTCCGTGCCCGGCTCAAAGCCGATCACCTCCTCCGGCGTCGGCACGTCATCTTGCGCCGGGGAAGAGAGAACGCCAATGAGGAGCGCAACGAAGAGGAGAGGGAGAAGTCGGGCGACAAACGACGAGCGGAGGAGAAATGGCATGATCAGAACCCGGGATCGTTAGCGGAGGCCGGTCGCGGTTGGAGCGAGCAGAAGCATGTCTGCTTCACATAAAATCAGCGATGGCCTGGAAGACTGCAACCCGGCGATCTGGGGGCGCCGTGAGAGGGTAATCCACAGAAAGGTAACGAAGCATTCCCAGGGTTTTGGATCTCACCCTTCTGTCGCGTGTACAGTAGCACGACAAGGGCCTGTAGCTCAGCCAGGACAGAGCATCGGTCTTCGGAACCGAGAGTCGGGGGTTCGAATCCTCCCGGGCCCACTGCTGAGTGTCATTTCACAGGTAGCGACGACTCGGGACATCTTCCTCTCGGGTTCGCACGTCGCCCATCTCCGAAAAAAGCGAACGTCGAGCGCAATGCAGCTTTCCAACAGGCAGTGGGTAATCCTCTGGATTGTTGTGGTATCAGGCGTGATCCTGTCGATAGTGCTGACGCCTGCTCCCGAAGAGGAAGAACTTGCAGCCGAAGGGGGACATGTAGAACTGCAGGTATCGGCCGACTACTCGAACGGCGTCCTGACGATTCGAAATGAGGGAAGTGTGGACTGGACGGAGGTAGTCCTTGAGTTGAATCCGCCGAGCGACTACGCCTACGAGCCCACTTTCGTGCGCGCCGGCGAGACGATCACGGTAGCTGCACGTGACTTCGAGACCGATGACGGGGAGCGGCTAGATCCATCCGTCGAACGGCCGCAAACGCTAACCATCGATGCCGAAACCGAGCAGGGAACAGGGCTGTGGACCGGAAATCTGTAGGCCAGCCATTTGCCTATCTGCGCCAATCTCCACCAGTCCTGAAATATTATCATCTGTTCTATCAACTGGAGGAAACTGCATCGCGGTTCCGCAGATGCACACAGCCTGTCCCATGCAGGGGTGGCACGAAAGCGTCTGATTAATTCGTAGTGGTTTTCTGCCGGAACGTCCTCCAGAGCTCGAAGCCGCGCTCCGTTGAACCCAGCGGCTCGCCGGCCTGCTCGTAGTCCTTGCGCTCCATGCGCCGAAGCTGCACGATGAGACGCCGAAATTCCTGAATGTCGCGTCGCTGTTCGGGAGGAAGAGGTCGGTTCGTCATGGTATTGAGGGTTGTTGGCATTATTTGCTTAACTCTACCCTATATGCCTGCAAACGCGATGCCTCAGATACAGGCTCAACCGGTAACCCCTCTCCTGTCCGGCTGATCGGGGGCGGGAAACCAAGACTTTTACATTTGCGGACGGGAGGGCTTTCTGAGGTGACCACTACGATGGACAGTGCCGTAGAGAGGCGGACAATTTCGCGTGATCCGGTTCAGTGGTTGACATAAAGTCAGAGAATGTCGTCAGTCGTTTCGGCTCTTCTGAAGCTTTGGAGATCGGTGTACACGAGCGAATAGGGATTCTTCTTGTTATAGGGAATTGGGTCGTCCAGCTCGTGTAGGGTGCCAGACTTGAACATAACGACCTTCTTGTCCGGATCGAAGTGAGCCATGTCGGTGTAGGCGTCCGGCGGTTTAGCCAGGTTAGCTTCTCGGGCTGGAACAATCTTTTCCACTTCCGCAAAATATCTGACTTTCTTTTCAGGAGCCGCGACGTACATACCGACATAATCCGGCTTTTGGCCGATGCGCACAAATCCCCACGCGTTATTTTCGCGGAGGAATTGAATGCCTGATTGGCGGGTAGGGAAGATAGCGACTTTGGCATCGGGCGGCCCGTCGATGTCGCGGCGCCGGATGGAGCCCACGATAGCGCTTTTCGTTTCGCGATCTCGCGTGACCTGTTCGGTCGTGTCATTTTCCAGCGATTCCACCACCCGATCCACAAGCTCTTTTGCCTCAGTTTCCACCACAGATGCGATCGCATCGCCAATCCGCTCGGTCAGTAGCTGTGTAATCTGATCGGCGATGTCGTCTTTCTCCGCGCGGAGGGTCGACACCGCCTGCTGTCGCTCGCGGATGCGCCGGGCAATCTGCTCGGACTCGCCAGCTTCAACAGATGCCTTCGATATAGCTCTGACGAGATTGGACCGCTGCGGAAGCTGTTCCAACTGAATTGATCCGAGTAGTACGCCCGACGGACTTCCGTCGTATCGGTAGAACTCGTACTCCTCGCCGTTTGCCAGCAGGCCCCACTCGACGCCCTCTTCATTGTGCATGTAGCTGGTGAGCTGTCCCCGGTGATCGTCCGAAAGAGACGTGTCCAACCCCTTGACCTCTACGAACACCGTCGGCGTGCCATCGAGCAGCAGCGCGTAATCGACTTTTGTTTGGCGAGACGCGATGCGAACTGGATACTCCAGGTTGATCTCTGACGGGTGGAACGTCCAGCCGAGAATCTCGATGAAGCGGCGAACGAGCATCTCCTTCGTATTTGACTCGCTCATCTGCGGGGCTTCGGCTATGACATCCTTGGCCCGGTCGACATAGTGCTCGAGCTCATCGCGCATATCCTTTTCTCCGGTCTACGGGAAGAGGGGTGAGATGAGGCCAATTACACGGACCTTTTACCACACGGTTGTGGGAAGATCGCTGGACTCGTGGAGCCGGTAGATCGGGAGGGTTGCTCCTTCGTTCACTTCGGTGGTCAGTTCTCCAGTGATGACCAGCGAGTTTTCGTCCTCGGGCTCCAGCAGCTTAAAGATGAGCGCGGCCTCCGGCTGGTTGGTGCGAACCAACCAGGTGCCGTCCTCGAAGTCTTGAGTTGTGGGCTCTAGCTGACTCTCCACTTCTATCGGGATGTAGCCTTCGTACGGACTGTCAGCAATAGTGCGGGAGGTGATTTCGAAGGCCTCAACCTCCAGCTCTACCGGTTGGCGGAGCCGCTCCACCTGAATGTCATGGCGACTCAGCGTTTCGGCGAGGTCATGCCGATGGGGCTCAATCAGATAGGCGGACGGGCGCTCCCGCGCTTCGATCACGTCGATCTGGTCGTAGAGCGGCACCTCCAGATCCAGCGTATCGCCGGTGGGCTCCCACTCCCAGGGCGAGACATCCTCTTCTTCTTCCATTTCGGCAACCCGGTAAGAGATGGTTTCGCTCTTGGCATGGTCGACCTCCACGGCGATGGAGTCGGCGCGTCCCATCGTGCGGTTGTGCTCCATGGCACGATCGACGACCTCCACCACGCGCTCCCCGTTGTTGGCGACGTGCTCGGCCAGCGCCTCCATGGCCACGCGGTGGCGCTGCGTGCGGTCTTCGATATCGACGCGGGCGTCTCGCCCCCGCACGCTTTCATACAGGATGCTGATGGAGCCGAGCGCCTCGGCATAGTCGTTGAGCGTACGGCCGTACAGCGGCACAAAGATGCCTTCCTCCGGCTCGGTAAAGAGCCCCTCGGGCGTGTGGTAGATCGTGTGCGTGAATCCCTCGGCCTCCAGCGCCTCCACGATGTCTGGGATGACATGATCGGAGGCGTAGTCATACAGCAGATCCGGGCTGTTCGGGTTGTTGGGGTGCCAGGTGTAGAAGTCGTAAATGCGCGGCGGTCCTACCAGCTCATGCGCATCCACCACAACGTGCGGCCGCCAATCGAGCACTGTCTGCGCCACGGCCTGCGCTTCCGGGTTGTCGAGCCGGGGGAAGTCCCGGTTCAGGTTGTAGCCGGCTGCATTGGCGCGCGTGCCCCATTCGCCGAGCTCCCCGCCGTCGGGATTCATCTGGGGGATGAACAGAAAGATGACCTCTTCCAGCATCCAGTTCAGCTCCCCGAAGGCCAGATCGCGCGCGAACTCCATCAGACCTTCCTTGCCGGCCGGCTCGTCGCCGTGGATCTGCGCGCCGATGAACAGGACCGGCTTGTCGGAGCGATGCGCCTCCCAGGCCGACGATACGGCCGGGTCCGACAGCGTGACCAGGTGCAGGTCGCGCTCCTGCCGGCTCTGCCCAATCACCTGCATGTCGGCTGCCTCAGAGCGCTGGGTCAGCTCCTGGAAAAACTCGGTCACCTCCTGATGGCTGCTCAGCGCGTCCCAGTCGTTGGTCTCTCCAGGCGTCTGCAGCGGCTGAGCCGCGAGCGAGGACGCATGCAACGCCAGCCACAGGACTATGCTCCAGGCGGTGATAAAACGGCAGCAATTTCCGGTCATTATTTCGTGTGGTTGTCGGAGGGAAAGAGTCACTGAGGCCTCTTTACTCTTGCGCCTGCTCCCGTTGCTCCACTTTCTGGCGGTATTTCTCGTAGAACTCGCGGTGCGCATCTACCATGTCGATTTCTCGGCCTTCAATGTAGGCCTGCTCGATCTGCGTGCTGTACTCGATGGGATTGCCGGTGGTGATCAGGAGCGTGGCGTCCTTGCCCGTTTCCAGCGATCCCACGCGGTCGTCGAAGCCGAGGATTTCAGCGGGAGACAGCGTGACGGCGCGCAGGGCTTCGTCTTCAGGCAATCCGAACGCCGCAGCCGCTCCGGCGTGATACGCGTGGCGGTTGGCGTAGGGCGCACTGGAGGTGCCACCGATGGCGAACTCCACGCCGGCCTCGTGCAGCTGCGCCGGCAGGCTGTAATCGCCGTCGTATGGCTCCCACGAGCGGCTGGGGGAGGAAAGCACTGAGCTGGTGATCACGGGAATGTCCTTGCGAATCAGCCGGTCACTGACCTTGGGGGCATCATCGCCGCCGAGGATGATCAGCTCGACCCCTTCTTCCTCGGCCCAGGTGATCGCGTCCTGGATTTGCCGCAGCTCGCTGGCCTGCACCAGAACCGGCCGTTCGCCTTCCAGCACCGGGATCATGGTTTCCCAGCGCGAGTCGGTGTCGTGCCGATCAGCGTCCGTAGCCTCTGCGGCCTGGTGGGCCTGCTGGTACCCGCGAGCGTCGTCAAACGCGTCGCGCAGCTGGCGCAGCTCCTCTTCGTACGCTTCCTCGTCACTGGGGGATGGCCAGTTGACGATCAGGCTCGTCCCCGACTCAATGAGCATGTCCTCTCGCGTCCAGCCATCTAGCATCATGGCCGCCGACTGGCCCGAGATGATTCCGCCGCCCGGCGAAGAGACGGCCACCAGCACGCCGTTCGAGCGCGCGACGCCAATGTGGCGGCTCTCCGGGTTGAAGGCGACTTCAGCTCTGACATTGGGGTTCATCTCATCATGCTCACTGATGTCGACCGTCACGCCGACCGCGCCGATCTCATACAGACCCATGAAGTTGTGCGGGTCGACCAGGCCGGGATAGACATGCTGGCCCGACACGTCGACCTCACGCGCATCGGCGGGTACGGCCACGTCGGTCCCCAGCTCCGTGATCACGCCATCCTCGAAGACGATGGTTCCGTCCTCGATGACGCCGTCGGAGATCGTGTGGACCGTGCCGCCGGTGAGCGCGATCGGCTCCTCCTGCGGAGCGGCCGGCGTTTGCGCCTGCAGATGGGGCGCAAAGACAAGACCCAGCAGGAGGGCGAGCGTCAGAAGACTCGCGGGCACTCGTCTGGAGGTAGATGAAATCACGGAGGTAGGTGTTGAATTAAGGGGGGAGTACGTCATGAGTAGTGTCATCTTCGGATTCAAAAAATGGCGCGCAGTCGTCAGGAGGAGGGAGGCGACCTACTGCTGCTCGTCCATGACGAGCTGGATGAGCGCGGAGCGCTCCTCCTCCACGCGCTGCCGGAGCTCGTCGTCTTGCTCGATGTCGAAGTACTTACGCCCGTCGATCCAGGTCTGCTCGGCGCTGGTGAAGGCGGAGAGCGGATCGTCGCTCCAGATCACGAAGTCGCCGTCCTTGCCGGGCTCCAGCGATCCGACCTGGTCGTCAATGCCCAGCAGCTCGGCGGTGTTGATCGTGATGAGCGCCATCGCGTCTTCCGGCTCCATGCCGGCTCGCACCATCTTCGCGGCCTCCCAGTTCATGCGGGCGGCAATCTGGCTGTTGTCGGAGTGCAGTGAGGTGGCGACGCCGGCCTCATCGAGGAGCCGCGCGTTGTAGACCGTGGCGTCGTAGGCCTCGATCTTGAAGGACGACCAGTCTGACCACACGACGGCACCGGCGCCGTGCTCAGCCAGCTCGGGCGCTACCTTGTAGGCTTCCACGCCGTGGTGAAAGGCATCGATCTGCATGTCGAACTCCTCGGCCAGGCGCATCAGCATGAGGATTTCGTCTTGCCGGTAGCTGTGCGACTGGATGAGGATCTCGCCGTCCATGATATCCAGCAGCGCCTCATTGCGCAGGTCGTAGCGAGGCGGCAGGCCTTCGCCCGTGGCTTCCCACTCCTCCCAGCGCGCCTCGTAGTCGCGCGCTTCGCGGAAGCGGTCCGCAACGATCTGTTCGACGCCCATGCGCGTCTCGGGATACCGTTCGCCGCCGATCACATTTTCGCCGAGCGCGAACTTCACGGTGCGCGGCGCGTCCTCGAGCTTCAGCCCCTCCGGCAAGGCGCCCCAGCGCATCTTCAGATGCTGGTTCTGCCCGCCGATCGGGTTGGCCGATCCGTGCATGACATGCGCCGTGGTGAGCCCACCGGCGATCTGCCGGTACATCCAGCTGTTATTGATATTCAGCACGTCGCCCATGCGCACCTCGGGGACGATGTTGTCGCCGAACTCGTTCACCCCGTCGATGCCCGAATGCAGGTGAGCGTCGATCAGGCCGGGCGTGACGTGTTTGTCCGTGCCGTCGATCTCCACGGCGTCGCCGGGAGCCTGCAGGTTGCGACCGACCTCTGCCACCTCGCCTTGGGTGACGAGCAGGTCGGCGCCTTCAAGGATGCCTTCAGGCCCCATGGTCCAGACGGTTGCGTCGCGCACAACTACGTGCTCCGGCTGCTCGGGGATCTGCTCACGCCCGAAGGCCATGGGCGGACGGATGTCGTCTAACTCGACCTCGCGCGGCGGAAGGTCGACGTCCTCAATCTCGTCCGGCTCGGGAAGCGCCGTGCGACTAGCCTGCCACTGAATTCGGTCGCCGCCGGGCAGCTCCGCCCAGCCGTGCAGCTCGTCGTCCGAGATCGAGGCCGACATGCGGACGGGGCCGTCGAAGGTCAGCTCGTCGCCGGGAAGATCCACGTGCATCCGGCGCGCCTGGTCGCGCTTGCTGGCGGCGATGAACTCGATCTCCTGGTCGCCCACCGCAAGGTGGCCCTCGAGCCGGTCGGTGGTGCCCTCTACGACGAGGGTGCCGTCAAGCGCGCTTCGCTCGGCGTCGACCGCCCACTCCCCGCGCGGATCGGTCGGGTCGGTTTCGTTGACGCGGAAGCGCTCGCCGTCTACCCAGACATCAAGCACCTCCGCCTCGGTTTCGAAGAGGTCGCCTTCGGCAACGACCAGGTTGGCCGCTTTACCCGGCTCGAGCGTGCCGTGAGTTTGATCAATACCGAGCAGGTCGGCTGGATGCGTCGTGAGCGCAGCGAGCGCGTCGTCCGGATCCAGGCCCAGCTGTACTGCCTGTCGGACATGCGGCAGAAACTCGTTCGGGTGGTCGAGCCCGTCGGTCGTGAAGGAGAAGTCGAGACCCGCCTCTGCGACGCGCATCGGATTTTCGGGGGCCAGGTACCAGTGGCGTAGTTCGGCCAGATCGCGGTTCAGGGCATCCTCCGGCGTATCCACATCCGGCGCCTCAGGAAAGTCGACGGGCAGGATGAGCGGCGCATCGACCTCCGTCAGCCGGTCCAAAATCCGGTATTCATGCCCACTTCCGCGAATCCAGGTCTCAACCGAAAAGTCCTCCTCGTACTCGAACTTCAGGCTACGCAGAATTTCGTGCTCGTCGCGCGCCTCGAAGAGCAGCGGTTGGTCGCCGTCCGCGGCTGCCTCCAGGGCCTCCAGGGCGGCATTCGACTCGGGGCGTTCGAGGCCACTCGGATCAGCTGCGTAGGTGGCATGCGCTCGTTCGTACCAGTCGGCGTCATGCAGCGTCTGGCGGATGAGCGCCATAACGCCCATCGGGGAGTTCGGATAGGTGAACTCCAGCTCCGGGCTCCGCGCCAACGACATCGACTGCGCGATGTCGGGGCGGATGACCCGGTCGGAAACGTTGCCGTCGCTCAGGCTAAACGCTGCGGTTTGTCCTCTGAAGATACCGATGGGCGGCACCGACTGAGCGACCGTGAAGCCCTGCGCGCGGAGCGCTTCGCTGCCGTCTTCGTCGGGGGTGAACTCATCCGATGCGCGCAGGAAGGAGCGGACCTGCGGGTTCCAGGACACGTCGCCCCGCTCGATTTCCTCGCGCGGGTCCTGCATGCCGACCTCCGAATGCGGGTCGATGAATCCGGGATAGATCGTTCGCCCTTCCATGTCGCGGACGCGGGCGTCCGAAGGCGGCTGCACGTCGGGCCCCACATCGTCGACGACGCCGTCACGAATCACCAGCGTGGCGTTGTCCATCTGCTGGCCAGGGGCCACGACGACGGTAGCATCGGTGAGCGCGTAAACGGCAGGCGTCGCATCCCGGAGGTTCTCCGTCGGCTCGGTTTGAGCAAGGGCGAGCGTCGGGAGCAGGAGGAGGCCTGCCAGGATTACAGACAGTCTGGTTGCGAGTCGATTAGCAATCGATTCCATAGAGCTTCGCTTTCGCGTCTAGTTGATTGGTTGTACACGTAGAGGT
>OBKM01000849.1_pt1 | contig 13874 bp, 13 predicted proteins | sample 1519691 | NCBI WGS metagenome assembly OBKM01 (sample SAMEA37050418, study PRJEB22526) | metagenome | biome: saline pan; feature: lake; material: water | place: Egypt | collected 2015 | depth 0.5 m
GTAGCCCTCGTCAATGTTGTCGAGCGAGACGGTGTGGGTGAAAATCGGCGAGGGGTCGAGGGTCCCTTGGAGCACGTCTGCAAGGAGCTCGTCGGCGTACGCTCTGACGGGCGCAACTCCACCGTCGATGGCGATGTTATCTCCAAACATCCCGAACACGTCCAGGCCTTCCTCCTCGACGCCGTAAGGAACCCCCACGTACCCGACGCTACCGCCGGGACGGGCAACCTCGATGGCGGTGTTCATCGCGCTTGCGGCACCGACACACTCCATGACGTGGTTTGCGCTGCCGTGGGTGAGCTCGGTGATCCGCTCGACGGCGGCCTCGCCGCGTTCGCTGACGGTCTCGGTTGCACCAAACTCCTTTGCGAGTTCGAGGCGGTCTTCGTGGTGGCCTGCGGCAATGACCCGCTCGGCACCGAGCCGGCGAGCGGCAAGCACGCCACAGAGGCCGACGGCACCGTCGCCGATCACGACTGCCGTATCGCCTTTCCCGACGCCTGCGCTGACCGCGGCGTGGTGGCCGGTCCCCATCACGTCGGTCAGCGGCAGGATGGACTGGAGGACATCCTCGTCGTCGGCGTAGCGGTCGGGTACTCGTACGAGCGTCCCGTCGGCAAACGGACAGCGAATGTACTCGCCCTGTCCGCCGCCGTTGTCGCCACCCCAGGATTCGTCTTCAACACAGGAGGTGTGCAGTCCCTTCCGGCAGAACTCACACTCGCCACACGAGATTGCAAACGGCGCGAACACGCGGTCGCCCGGTTCGACGGAGGTAACGTCGTCGCCCACCTCTTCGACGATTCCCATCGGCTCGTGGCCGACCGGACTCCCAGCGTCGCGGTCGCTATCCCCTCGGTAGAACCACAGATCTGAGCCACAGACTGCGGTGTGAGTAACCCGGATAATCGCGCCGGTTGGGCGCTCAATTGCTGGTTGTGGCCGCTCTTCGACACCGATCTCCCCCGGTTTACGGTAGACAGCTGCGCGCATACCGGCGGTTTGTCGTGCTCGTACATCAACGCGGCGACGGCGGCACGCGACACTACGACTGTGGTAGCTCCCTAGTGGCTCACTCTATCGGCAGCAGTGCGCCCCGTCGGACGACAGTCACGGGAACGGACGCTCGGTCGATCACGCCGCTTGCGACGCTGCCCGCTGCATCGCCCTCCGAAGCGCTCGACGTGCCGTGGTGGCCGAGATAGATCGCATCGATATCTGTGTCAGCAGCGAAGTTGACGATCGCGTGCGCCGGCCGTCCAACGAGTAGCTGCGTTTCGACATCGATTGACGCGCCGGTCTGTGCGGCCAGCTCGGTTGCGATCGTCTCCGCCTGTTCAAGATGCTCCCACCCGCCTTCGCGGCGGGCTTCGCGGTCGTCGAACATCTCGTCTGTGTCGACGACACTGGGCTCAGGCACGATGGCGTGGACGATCGTGAGGGTCGCGTCGAACGCGATTGCGTGCCCCGTTGCGTACTCGACTGCACGGTCGCTTGCGGCCGATCCGTCGACTGCGACGAGGTAGTGCATACTGCTACCAACGGCTGAACCGCGAATAAGCGTGGTGGTTGTTTTCAGTTCGTGGACGACCCGGTTGTATCGGAGTCACGGCTCGTGGAGCTGGCTTTTCGGTGGGTCGTGTCTGTCCGCAGTACACTGGATCGGATACCGGGCAGTTCCGAGCAGTATGCTGCCCGCGACGTACAGCCCAAACAGCCCCATCAGCGTCCACAGGCCGATCATGAGGAGTGCACCGTGTCCGGCACCGACAGAAGCGCCCACAGCCACCGTTGCAACCAGTCCAGGTCCGAGGCTAGCAAACGACACGGCGACAAGCTTTCGACACTGTGCTGGGCTGACTGTCGGCCGCCCAGCGACTGCCATGAGTCCCCCAGCAAGTACGTACGTGCCGATTAGCGTGACCTCTGTCGGCCCAACTACGGTTCCAGGCTCGAGGACCGCCACGGCAAACAGCCCACCCAGGCTCATGATCAATGCCCCAACTCCCTGTAGCGCTGATTGTTCGATCGGGACTGACGACTTCGCTCCCCCACCGATGAAAAGCCGTACTCCCGAGAACAACAGCAGTGGCACGAAGGCAAGGAGTCCTACGAGCCACCATCTTCCGTCGTGTCCCAGTTCAGGCAGCGCCTGTGTATACAGGAACAGTGCTGTGAAGCCAAACACCCAGTAGGCGGTCCAGAACAGCGCCGATTCGACTGTGCTTGCCGCCGTCTGGTCGGCTGCCGTGTTGCGGCTCATCGCAACTCACTGAGTTGCATGCTGTCGGTACTAGTTTACTCTCAGCGAACCTATCTCTTTTTGTTTGTGTTGGCTGTTGTGAGCTGTTTGCGGTACTCCGGTTCTCCCTGGCTGGATCTGACTAGGGGTTGGGGATGCACCATTTGGAAGCTTTCCTTGGTTTTGGTGAGGGGGTTGGGGATGCATCGCTTGGAAGCCCTCACGACGGACGCGGGCGCTGTGACGGATATCGTTCGCTCCCTGCAGTCGCTCACGATAGGGCCTACACAGTGCCCGCCTCCGCCACGCCCCTTCCAGTCCCACCCGACAGCACCTCACTCTCCCCAACCGGCTCCCTCGTTCGCGGTGCTCACTCGGTCTCCCCTCGCGTCAACTGCTCTGGGGTCAAGCCCCGTGGCATCCGCCTCGAAATTTCTGTGAAGTCGGCGCGCCACGGAGTGCGCGCCAGCACGCGCCGCAGACGGTAGATACACTATCTGTAGCTATATGCTATAGAAGATAAACTGCAAGGATATTGTTTGTGAAGTCTTTTAGTATAAAATCTGTACTGGTAGCTGTGAAGATGATAGCGTTGGAAACTAGGAGAACAGTAAACCGTCAGGCAAAGAGATCGCGTGCACCTTCGAGCGCGTCAACGAGCGCGTCAACCTCTTTGCGAGTGTTGTAGATGTAGAACGAGGCCCGTGCGGAGGCTGAGACGCCGAGTTTGTCGTGCAGCGGCTGGGTACAGTGATCGCCGGCGCGGATCGCCACGGCGTAGTCGTTCATAAATTAGGCGAGGTCGTGGGCGTGGACGTCCCCGAGATTAAACGAGACGAGGCCGCCGCGGCGGTCGTCGCCGGCTGGCGGGCCGTACAGCTCAACATCACCCAGGTCAGAGAGCCGGTCCCAGGCGTACTCGGCAAGATACTCTTCGTGCTCGCGGACGCGGTCCATCCCAAGCTCTTCGAGGTAGTCGATTGCCTCGTGGAGCGCAATTCCCTGTGCGATAACCGGCGTTCCGGCTTCGAACTTCCAGGCGTCCTCGAAGGTGACCTTGCGGATCATCTCGCCGCCGTAGAGGTACGGCTCCATTGCTTCGAGGATGTGCTTTTTTCCGTAGAGCACACCGATGCCCGTCGGGCCACACATCTTGTGCCCGGAGAATGCGTAGAAGTCGGCGTTGATCTCTTCGACGTCAACCGGCCGTGTTGGCACGGCCTGTGCGCCGTCGATGAATGAGTACGCGTCGTGTTCGTGGGCAATTTCCGTGAGTTCGCCGACGGGATTGACGGTGCCGAGGGCGTTCGAGACGTGGACCGCTGAGACAATCGCGGTGTCGTCGGTGATCAACTCGGCGGCAGCCTCCATATCAAGGTGGCCATCCTCAGTGATCGGGATGTACTTTACATCTGCGCCGGTTCGCTTGCCGATCTGCTGCCAGGTAACAAGCGAAGCGTGGTGTTCCATCTCCGTGAGGACGATCTCATCATCAGGGCCGAGTTCGTTCAGTCCCCACGAGTACGCAACGAGGTTTTCGGACTCGGTGGTGTTTTTCGTGAAGATGATCTCCTCTCGCTCACCGCTTGCGCCGATAAACTCCGCGACGCGGTCGTGGGCGTCCTCGTAGGCGACCGAGGCCTCCTGACTGAGGTGGTGGATGCCACGATGGACGTTTGCGTTGTACCGCCGGTAGTAGTCGGCGATCGCATCGACGACCGGCTCGGGCGTGTGTGAGGTTGCGGCGTTGTCAAGGTACACGACCTGCTGGCCGTCGCCGACCTCCCGCTCAAGGATGGGGAAATCGTCACGGATGGTCTCGACCGAAAGCGGTGCTGAGTCTTGCACTCCCATTATGTAACTACTGGAACCGGATCCCCAACACTCCTTCGGTCCGGACACGTTGCTCCGGTACTGGTGACGGTGACGCTCGCTGTTCTTGCCCTTCCATCGTCGTACTTCTGTGTGGCCTCACAATCCTCTTTCGGGGCCGGACTTTTGATACTGGCGCCCAACGTAGCCGTGTATGTCCTACGATCGGACGAGCTACGAGGACGTGGAACCGCGCGCACCAGGTATGCATTTCCTTCGCGACGCGCTGGACTGTACAACCCACGGCATCACAGTCATCGATGCTGACGCTGGCTGGGAGGGGATGGAACACGACCACGAAGAGGACGGTCAGGAAGAGGTGTACCTCCTCCTTGAGGGGGCGGCCACACTTACCGTCGACGGCGACGAACTCTCGCTTCAGTCGGGCGATGCCGTCCGTGTCGATGCCGACGCGACCCGTAGTCTAGATCTTACAGAAAACGCCCTGGTTGTGGCAACTGGCGCGGCCTGACAGCGCTGTTTGTGGCTGCCTCGCTCGCTTTTTCCGACCAGCATACCGATCGTCACCGCTATTTGGGTTGGTCCACAACCACCGGCTGTGTCACACTTCCGGTACCCCTGTCCTGGCTGTCGGTCCCGGTCTGATCTCCACGATCCGGACTGCCAGTTCGCGGGCACCTCCCGGGCCGAAATCGAGAACGCATACATCGATGTGCTCGCCGTTCTCTCGGTCGAACCGCGGGATCTCGCCGGTCTCCGTGAGGCGGTCGACGGGGAGTGGACGCCGCTGCACGACGGCGTTCGGGCACAGCTCAGCCAGCAACAGCGCCTTCGGGAGGAGGATGGCGTGTACGAACTGCTCACGCCGGACGAGCGCGCCGAGCGGGTGAGCACGCCAAGCTACGAGCCGCTTCGAACGATCTACGAGGAAGGGAGCTACCCGGGCTGTCACGATCACGCGGTGTTTGCGATGATTGCCTACTACGAGATGGTCGGCCTTTCGTGGCCGGAAACTCGCGAGAACGTGACTGATTGGCTTCGCGAGAGTGGATCGTGGGGGCGTGGCGGGTTCGAGGAGGCAAGCCCTGAAGAACTGGTTCAAAAAAAGCGCCACGTCTACGAGTCTGGCTACGGCTGGAAGCAGGCTGCCCGCGAGGCGAAAGCAGTGATCGACCGGCGGGTCAACTGACCTGCGTCGCTACCAACTTTGCTCCGACTCAATACAGTGTCTGGGTGTCTCACCAGCGAGCACACGCCCGATATTCTCTACAATGATCTTGTTGACTGTTTGCTGTGCGTCTTCGGAGTACCACCCTGAGTGTGGCGTCATAATCACGTCATCTCGGTCGGCCAGCGGCGTGTTCTCTGGTGGCTCCTCTGCAAACACATCGAGTGCTGCCGCAGCAATCTCATCACGCTTCAGCGCCTGACACAGCGCCTGCTCATCGACAACCCCCCCGCGACCGACGTTCACCAGGACGGCGTGGTCTCGCATGCGCTCGAAGGCCGCCTGATCGAACAATCCTCGTGTCTCCGGGGTCAACGGTGAGTGCACCGAGACAGCGTCAGATCGTTCGAGCAGTTCCTCGAACGCCACTCGTGTCGCGCCGTAAGCGTCGACTGTTGAGTCGTCGATGTACGGATCATACACCAGCAGATCCAGCCCAAACCCCTCAAGATATGTCGCTACCTGCTGGGCGATTCGGCCGAACGAGACGAGTCCGAGCGAGGAACCCGCAAACCGCGGCGCTGCCCGCTCAGTTTCCCATTCCCATCCGCCTGCTTTTGTCTTGCGGTCATGTGCGGGAATCTGCCGACGAGCAGCCATGAGGAGTCCAATCGCATGCGTTGCGACCTCTGGCGTGCAGTAATCTGGGACGTGTGCGACAGTAACCTCGTGTTCTGTGACGGCCGCAACGTCGATGTTGTCAACACCAGTTGAAGCCTGTAACACTGCGTCCGGTTCGTTTGGCGCTGCTGCATCGAGAACCTCCGCAGTGACTGGTGTGTACGGCCCAGTTACAAGCACTGTCGCAGCTCTGGCGGCATCGACGACCGCTTTTTCATCAGTGAGCGAGTGCGTCTCTACCTGAACGCTCTCGGGCAACTGATTGCGCTGGTACGATTCATCGATCGTTGGAACGTTGGTATAAACAACGGTGTCCATCCACTCTTAGTTATTCACTACTGAGTAAATAACACCGTAGCCAACTATCGGGGGTTCGTGTCGATTCAATCGTTCTGGATTCGTGGGGCGAGCATATACGTGACGTGACCCTGCCCTTCAGCGATTTCGTAGTGCAGTTTCACAGGGAACTCCTCGCCCAGCTCGACGGTCACCTCGGCGTCGCCAGGAATCGCCTTGTTCATGTCGTTGAGGTAGTCGAGACTAAACAGCGAGTGTGCGTCGCCGGCCTGGAGGTCGATCAGGTCCTCGCGGTCGAGCTCGAGATGTACATCGTCGGTATCTCCCTCGGCGTCGACGTAGAACTGCTCAGCGTCGGCGTCGACCCCAAGGGCAATGTGGTCAGACACCATGTCAGCGGCGGTGACCGACCGATCGATGTCGGCGCCCTCGATGATGATCTCGGCTGGGAGATCCAGATCTGGGATGTCGGGCTCCTGGCGGATCGAATCAGGATCGATCAGCGCTAGGGTGTATTCGAGACCGTCGATCTGGATATGGAGCTTCCGGGTCTCCTCATCGAGCTCGAGCTCGACGAGCTGGCCGGAGTCGGCCATCCCGGCGATATCTTCGAGCCGCGAGAGGTTGACACCGATAAGGCCGCCGTCGGCCTCGTAGGACTCAAACGCCGCGGCGTCGAGTTCGAGATCGACCATCCCAACGTTTGCCGGATCGACGGCGCGGATCGACAGGCCGTCTTCCTCCAGGTGGATTTTGCATTCGTCCACCAGCACGCTCACGGAATCAAGCGTCGCCCGGAGCGTCTCTGCGCTCACGATCGCCTTGAACATGTTGTTCGAACCTTCGTCGTTCGATCATAAAAAGCCACGCGTTCGCGGTTGCGCGTGAGTCACAAATCTATGGTGGTGTACCCTCCTATCTAAACGTTAATTTATTCCTACTGATATGATTTGGACGAAACCATACCGGGGAATTTTTACCCAGTCCAGTTGAAACGAACGGCAACCGATGGATTTCGAGCCGATCGAACGTCTTGTCGTCGTTCACCTCTACGACACTGATACAACAGCGTTCCGAACGACGGAAGGAATCTGCCGGGCGCTCGACGTTGGGATGAGCATCTCCGATCGGGTCGAACTCCTGTCAGCACTGTCGTCTCTCCGCGAGGAGTCGCTTCTAACGACGACTGAGTCCAAGGGGCGGACAGTGTACTCGCTGACGGAGCACGGAACGACCACTGCAGCGGAACTGGCTGCCGAATACGAGGCAGAGACTGTTGAACTCGTGGACGAAGACGGAGGAAAGGAGACGATATCGGTGTCTGACGCTGCGAACCGAATCGATGCGCCGTCGATTGCTACGCCTGTCAGCAGACGCTCGGATGGGCAACTTCGTCTTGCTGAGCCGTCCTCGGACACGTTCGTCGGCCGCGACTCTGAGATTGAACAACTTGCCACAGTGATCGACTCGGTTGCAAACGGCGACAGACGGACGGTTACGCTCGTTGGTGAACGTGGTGTCGGAAAGACAGAACTTCTTTCGCGGGTCCGTGACCGCGCCCGACAGCGTGAGTTCACTGTCGTCCCAGTTCGGTGCCGAACCGATCCTGCCGATCCGTTTGACTCGCTTCGAACGGCGCTTGCAGAACACGATCTCTCGGTCGCCATCGAGCACACCGGTGAGGAACTCGATGACGCGGGTGGGCTTGTTACCAAACGAACTGCGCTGTTCGACGATCTCACGGCTGCGATTGGTGAGCTGGACACACCGGTCCTCGTCACGATCGATGATTATCACGAAGCAGCTGATGTCCTCGTTGAGTTCGTTTCCCACTTCGCTGACCGGCTGCCAGAGCAGATCCTGCTACTGGTCGCAACCCGCCCTCTGGAGTTCGAGTCTGCGGGGGACTCGCGGCTTGATGCGCTCTACGATACGGAGCCTCCCGGCGACCGGATCGAACTGGGGCCGCTCAACCGGGAACAGGCACGCGAACTGGCGGTCCGACAGCTTGGCGACCGGTCGGTCCCAACGTCGTTGACTGACCGACTGTACGAGCGTACCGGTGGCACCCCCCTGTTTCATATCGAACTGCTCGCACAGCTAGCTGAGTCCGGAGCAGTCGATCCGGCTGCTGGCGTCTATCCTGCTGCTGACGAGCCCTTACCGCTCCCCGACGACGTGACTGAAGCTGTCGCAGTCCGACTGGACGCACTCGATGATACGGCACGAACACTGCTCGAAGATGCTGCGATCCTCGGGCAGACGCTTGATCCGGATGTCCTGAAGGCCATTAGCGATAACTCACCAACTGTTGTCCAGGAGACGCTTGAGCTCCTGACCGAGGCTGGATTGCTCGACGATACGGATGGCCTCCAGTTTCTCAGTGAGATTGTCCGGGATGTGTTGCTTGAAGACATCGACCCGGAGCGTCGTCGCCGCCGACACGTCGACATTGCACGCGCCTACGAGCGGATCTTTGCTGATCCACCACACGCCTTGATTGCTCGTCACTACGAGGCTGCCGGACTCTCTCGCGCTGCGCTCTACCAGTACCGTGCTGCCGGCGAGGCGGCACTCGACAGCTATGCCCACGAAACTGCTCTCGATCACTACGAGCGCGCGCTGTCAATCGCCCGCGAGCTAGATGCTCCTGTCGCTCCCATTGTCGAGTCGATCGGCCGGGTGTACTTCCTTACCGGCGAGTACGACGATGCCGACCGCTACTTCGAGTATCTCCGCGAAAGTACGGATGATCCCCACACTGTACAGCGCAGCTACCGGTACCAGTCGGAGATTGCCTTGGGCAGGGGTGATATTAGCGCAGCCGACGAGTACGCCAACCGTGGGATTGGTGCTGTCAAAATACCCACTGAAACAACGTGCCGGCTGGTCGGTCACCGCGGCTGGTTTCAGATGAAACGCGGAAACTTCGATGCCGCGGAGGAGTGGTTCGAACGACAGCATACGCTCGCAAAGCAACTGGACAATCAGGACCGACTCGGCGGCGCCTATCACAACCTGGGCACGCTAGCGCACGATCGAGGTGATATTGAAACAGCAATCAACTATCTTGAGCGTGCTGTCGAGCACAACGAGGCTGCTGGGGCCGACAGAGACGCGCTGGCGTCGTATAACAACCTTGCACGGTCATACACTGGCACAGGACGGATTGAGGAAGCGATTGAGACGTATAAAACGATCCGAGAACGAGCCACCAAGATGGGAGACCGTTCAACCGAGCTGCTCGCGAAACGAAACCTTTCCACTGTCTACCATAATAAAGGGAATCTTGACCAGGCGTTGGAAACTGCAGTTGAAACGAAACAAGAAGCACAGAACATCGGTTTAGAACGGTTCATCGCTAGTAGCCTGTGCAGCGAGGGGAACGTAGCAATCGACCAGTGTTCTTTTGAGAGGGCCGGGGACTGCCTCACTGAAGCGCTCCACCGACATGAAACTACTGAAAACGCGCGGATGATTGCCTACACGCGGACACTACTGGCGCGATTAGAGCTGTATAACGGCCATCTTGAGGCTGCACACGAACAGCTGACGGCTGCTGCCGATTACGAAGACCAAGTTGAGCCTGATCTCCGCGCCGCTATCGCTTTCCGGCGCAGCGACGTTGCGCGGGCTGAGGGCCGTCATGAGGCGGCGATCGAGGCATGTAACCAGGCGCTTGACTATCTTCAGCCCAGTGGGCACAAACAGACAAGGATTGAGATTCGTTCTCGACTGGGTGAAGCGCAGGCAGCTGCCCCCAACAACGACACCGGACTGGAGCATGCACAGTGGGCTGTCGACGCCGTCGCAGAGTTCGAACTGCCGTTGCTTGCTTCACGGGCTCACGTCGCACTCGCCAGCTGTCACCGGTCTGTAGGGAACTACGGGCCAGCAGTCAACGCGCTTGATGCAGCCGAGGGGTCGCTTGCAGAGACCGATGCACCGCTGTACGAGTCCTTGATCGCTGTTGAGAGGGCGCTTCTGGCTGCTGCCCGGGGGGATGACGACGCCAGTGATCGTCTCGATGTCGCACTCGAGCTGTCGAGCGATCGTGGCATACTCCTGTTTGCTGACCGGTGTCGAGAGACTCTTTCTGGACTGTGCCCGCCTGACTGACCGCAACCGGGGTGGTTTTTATTCGTGGATCGCCACGAGACAGGTATGTCAGTCGACTGGACGGGGGTCGAGCACGTCACAAAGGTCGATCCCGCGAAACCGCTCCCGGATCGAACAGGGGCAATTTGCGACTCGGATCTCGTGTTCGTCGGTGGCTCGGATGATGTCACGGCACAGAACACGCTTGCAACGATCGAACAGCTTCGCGACGTTGCGCCTGCGCTTCCGATCTGTCAGGAGCCGTACGACGCAGATCACGTCAACCGTGATATCGTCGAGGCTGTTGATGGCATTGCGGTCGCGGCGATCTTTAACGGCGACCCCGACCACTTTGTTGGAAAGCATCTCGACTTCTTTACCGAACTTGTGACTGCACCCGAACAGATCACCGGCGCGGGACTTCCGGTTGTTGGAGATCTGGTGCAGTCTCGCGGCCGGGATGTCGTGGAGACGATCACGGATGCACTTGTTCCCGAGGCGTACGTGATTCAGAACCCGAACTCTGCTGCTGCCGAACAGACTGGTGCCGACGAGCCGCTTTCGACAGACGGCGTTGCCGGCGCGGCGCTGGCGACTGAGGAGTACTTTTCTCTTCCGGTGTTTTATGTTGAGTACTCTGGGACCTACGGCGGTCCTGAAGATGTGGCTGCGGCCGCCGAACAGCTGTCAGAGACGACGCTGCTCTATGGTGGGGGGATCGACAGCCAGGAGAAGACCGAGGAAATCCTTGACGCTGGCGCCGACGCAGTGGTTGTCGGCGACATCTTCCATGCTGATATCGATCAGTACCGTCAAACGATCCCCGAATCGTAGCCACCGTGGCTTCCGTACTGCTCTGATCGTGATGATTCTCGCCAGTCACTGGCGACCACCGATCCGGTACAGGTGATCGCTGTGAGAACGCTGTTCTCACACGACTCGCAAAGCTCCGATTCGCTCATCGCCGGGGAACAGTGAAAACAACCAGTATAACCCTTTGCAGAGGCGCTTTCAGTCGTCGGCGGTTGACTCTTCTCCGCCGCGACAGAACTGCTCGAAGGTCTCTGGAACGTTGCTTGTATCGTGCTCGCCGACTGGCGGCAGATTAACAGAAGCGGCGTCGGAGTCTGCCAGATCGGTTTCGTCTTCAATTTTGCTCATCTCTCCGTCGGCATCTCTGGCATCCTGGTCGATCCGCATCGAACAGAACTCGACGCTACACATCGAGCAAAAGCGCGCTTCCTTGTAGTTGTCGCCGGGCAGGGTCTGGTCGTGATACTCGCGGGCGCGCTCCGTGTCGAGCGCCAGATCAAACTGCTGGCGCCAGTCGAACTCGTAGCGGGCTTCCGAGAGCGCATCGTCCCAGTCGCGTGCGCCGGGGCGGCCGTTGGCGACGTCGCCAGCGTGGGCGGCGATTCGGTACGCTGCGAGCCCGTCGCGGACATCTTCCTCGTCTGGTAGCCCGAGGTGCTCTTTCGGGGTGACATAGCAGAGCATCGCTGCGCCGGCACGAGCAGCCTCTGTTGCGCCAATCGCGCTTGTGATATGGTCATAGCCAGGGGCTACGTCAGTCACGAGCGGGCCGAGCACGTAAAATGGAGCTCCATCACAGACCTCCTGCTGGCGCGTGACGTTTTCCTCAATTTTGTTCATCGGAACGTGGCCGGGTCCTTCAACCATCACCTGTATGCCGTGGTCCCACGCGACGTTTGTGAGCTCACCGAGGGTCTCCAGTTCGGCGTACTGTGCCTCGTCGCTTGCGTCTGCAAGACAGCCAGGCCGGAGCCCATCACCAAGCGAGAACGTCACGTCGTGCTCGGCGAACACTTCACAGATTTCTTCAAAGTGTGTGTACAGCGGATTCTGTTCGCCGTTTTCCTCGATCCACTGTGCGAGAATCGATCCGCCACGCGAGACAATTCCGGTCTTTCTGCCGTCGGTTAGCGGGAGGTGTTCAGCGAGCACTCCCGCGTGGATCGTCATGTAGTCAACGCCCTGCTCGGCCTGCTTTTCGATCACATCGAGCAGCAGGTCAGGTGTTAGCTCTGTCACATCATCGACGTGCTTGACAGCCTCGTAGATTGGAACGGTCCCAATCGGAACTGGCGAATGGTCAACGTTTGCAGTCCGTATCTCGTCGAGGCGTTCGCCCGTCGAGAGATCCATCACGGTGTCGGCGCCGTAATGAACCGCAGTGTGGAGTTTCTGTAGCTCTTCGTCAAGGCCACTTGTCGTGTCGCTGTTTCCGATGTTCGCGTTCACCTTTGTCGAGAACTCTCGGCCGATGATCATCGGATCAAGCGCGTCGTGTGCGTGATTCGCTGGAATCACTGCTTGCCCGTCTGCGACCTGTTCGCGGACAAACTCTGGCTCTCGTCCTTCGCGCTCGGCGACGCGGTCCATCGAAGCGGTGATTTCGCCGTCCCTGGCGCGTTGCAGCTGAGTCCGTGCCATGATGACTAGGTAATACAACCAAATAATAAACGTTGCGGACGACCGTCGGCTCTCTTCAATCCCGCGAGCAACATGCTACCGATGGTTTGTGAGATCAATGACCGATGGTTTGTGAACGTCTGTCAACCCACCAGAACGTTTACTACCCATGCGCTCAACGTGACGAGTACGCCAGTTCGGTGATCTAGATGACCGCCAACGATGCCTCGACCCACGTGCTTGCCGCCACCGACAGCGTCGGTATCCCGGCGTCTTTCCTTTGCGTGGGTCATGGCTGGCGGTCGATGGCCGTGCACGGGCCGAAGCGTCCGAATCGCTTCGGCGTCGCGGCTACCAGTCGGCTCGCTGGGTATCGTTCCCCGAGTTCGACCGCAGCCCACGTTCGGTCCTGAACCCGCGTCCTGGGTCGTCATGCCCACGGCGTCCCAGGACCCCTGCGTTGTCCACCGGAGACAACGCGGCGACGGCTCCGGCCTGCTGGATCACCGACCACCGGTCGGCAGTCCAGCGGTGACAACTTCAACCTGTTTCACTCCTGCGGGTTGCCGCTGTCCGACCGGATAGTGCGCGTTCGACTCGTGCCGGGAGCCTATGGCACTCAAACAGCCAGAGACTGCATCGCTCGTCAACCTCTCGATTCGCGTCCCTGCAAGCGCCAACGATAGCCTTGCTGACGCTGCGGCCGCCGTTGTGGAACGCGCAGACGCAGTTGAGTCGGTCGAACGACTCCAGATCACCGACGTCACGCCCCGGTCGAACGCTGTTGTCGTTGCTGCAGAAGCCGCGCTTGTGATCGACGCCGACCTTGACCCGCCCACAGCGGCGCTTGATGCTGTTGTCGGCGTCACAGTCACTGCGGAGTAGACAGCTGTCTCCGGCTTGCTCGGACGCTGCGCTGCCATCGGCCGTTACAGTCCGTCCGTACATACTAGAAAGTTAGAAAAATAACTATTTACTTTGCACTGCAAAGTATATGAGAATGCAAATTTTATTGCCGTGGAGTGTTGTCGTCTGAACAAGTATGGCGACGGAAACAGACTACAGTTACGGACGGTCCTCCGGTATTCAGACTGCATTCAGTACGTGGCTCCAGCAGACAGC
>OBKM01000850.1_pt1 | contig 13865 bp, 15 predicted proteins | sample 1519691 | NCBI WGS metagenome assembly OBKM01 (sample SAMEA37050418, study PRJEB22526) | metagenome | biome: saline pan; feature: lake; material: water | place: Egypt | collected 2015 | depth 0.5 m
TTAATGACGGAAAAACTACATGAAGTCCGCGATCCCGCTCTGTTTGTTCTGATCGAACATCACCATGACCTATGCGGAATACTAAATTTTATCTTCGCGGGTCGTTACTAACAAGTATGGGAAACAGTCCTGAGGACAAGTTGGACGCGCGGCGGCAGAAATTTGAAAAGCATATTGAAGATGGTGAGATTGACGCGGATACGGGAGACGCTATCCGCGAGTTGCTGGACGCATACGATGAAAACAACGTTATGATAGCAAAGCCCGAAGGTGAGAGTCACCGGACGCCGCAAACGCTAATGTCGTGGTTGTATCGGTTGATGGTGTTTGCTCAATACCGGAATCTCACCAAGGCTACAGCTGATGAAATTAACAACGATGTTCAAGATATGCACTCTGGCGAACACCCGCACGTCCAAAATAAAGGACTGAAAAAAGGGACATTGCGGGCTTATCAGGCAGCTGTTCGGAAATTCTACGAATATCACGACTATGGAATTAGCCCGAACGATATCCCGCTGTTTGCTCAAGAGGATACGTCCGTTGATCCAAACGATATGCTCACCAAGGAGGAAATACACACCGCACGGAACACAATTGATAATCCCCGTGATTTGCTGATTTATGACCTCTTGATCTATACAGGCCAACGCCGGGAAGCCCTTCGGACACTTCGGTTGAAAGATGTAGACGCTCAAAACGGCACATATCGGCTGAATCCAAATGTTGAGGGATTGAAGGGGGCAACTAAACGAAATGGCAACCGACCGCTCTTAGCCGCCAAAGCAACCGTTCAGGACTGGATAAACAACTACCACCCCGATCCGTCTGAACCTGAACATTACTTAATCACCGCACGCCCCAGTTGGTCGGCTGTTGATCCCTCAACTCCTGTAAGTGGTGAGACAATCCGACGTGTTGTGCAAGACGTGAAAGATGAAACGGATATCACAAAGCCAATGCATCCGCACGCTATGCGGCACAACTTTGTCACAATCGCAAAGCGTGATTACGACATTCCAGACAATACGATCAAATATCTAATTGGCCACTCGGCAGATTCAACCGTCATGGAAAGCACGTATGCACACCTATCGGGCGACGACCACGTACAAAGAGCCGAGGAGGCTTTCGGCATACGAGAGCCTGAAAGTCAAAACTCATTCACACCGGACATATGCCGCGTCTGTAGTGAGCCACTTGAGCCGGACGCGAAAGCGTGCTCAAATTGTGGTACTATCTATACGCCTGATGCAAATGCGACAAAAGAGCAAATTGAAAACGACATGAAACAGTCATACAAGGAAGCTGGCCGTGAGGGAGACATGGCCGCCTTTGATGATATTGAATCAGTGGACGACTTACTTGAGCAACCAGAGGTTAAGCAGGCCTTGATAGAAAAACTACAAGAAGATTAATTGATTGTTTCGTCGTCTTCTATCAAATACTCCTCTATTAGTTCGCTGATATCTTCACCAACTATCGATTCCACTTCTGGGTGCTCATTGAGTCGGTTAGTTAGTTCTTGAAAATCGGCACCCGACATTGACAGGTCTCTTTTCCAACGCTCAAGAGGATCACTTACATCAGGGCGTGCCTCAAGCTTGTTTAGTGATATATCGGACTCAACAGAACCTCTGTCTATACCCACATAATCAGATTCACCCCGGACAATACCACCCTCTATAACCTTCTGAAAGATTTCGTGTTTATCCATTCCATTCAATCGAAGGCCCCGCCATAGCAAAGCGACCATGTGCATGGCTGGAACCCAATGTGCCTTCACTAGCTGTTTCCTTTCATCGGGCAATTGAGTATTGTTATATTGCCTCCGGTCGGTATCATCTCGATGGAATATTTTTTCAATATCACTGTCACGGGCATACAGGCTGAGTTTGGCACAGTCATGTAGGCCCTGAGTAACACGGTTTCGCATACGCATACGATCCTGTCGGGCCTTTTGCCCTGTCACGGGTTCATTTTCTATCACTTCACGGTGTGTCGATGTCAACAGGCTATCTTCAGCCATATACAGTATCTGTATACGCCATATGCCCTTTAAGCCAACGGTGGTAAATGTGGTATATGACACAAGCACAACACCCCGCGAAAATTCAAAGCGGGGGAAGGGTGTCGATTGACGCCGACACACGCCGTGAATTGGGTCTTGAGCAGGGTGATTACGTCATGATCGACGTGCAACCGCTTGAGGAGGCACAGTAATGAGTCAATCATCGGCTCATACCCCGGCTGAAAAGCCGACAAACGACGCTGTGGCCGCTATTGAGGCCAAACGTGACACTCTGAAACGGGTTGCTAACACGGATTATCCAGCCGCTGAGCACGCCGAAGCACTGCTTGAAATTGTCGACAATACCAGCTAATCAATGAGTAGTGAAAGCAACGTGGGCGGGGGCAACGCCCACAACGGACAAACTAAGGCCGACAGCGAACAGTACGGGTCGGATAATGATAATTCTATGGTTGAATATCGGGTGTTGGATGATGCTCTTGAGCCGCCAAAGCATCATGAGCACCTAACGGGAACCCTACACCGTGGGCCGACCGATGATATAGATTATCAGCAATTGGCCGGACAAGGAGCTATCGAGATTGTAGAAGCCAGCCAAGAAGAGGAGTTCAACGGGCCACCCGAACCACTTGTTTCGGATCGCCGTGATATTCGCGTTGCACTACCAAACGAGAACACGGCTGTTCCACTGGGTAAGTGGGAGTGCAAAAAATGCGGAAACACGCAACGCACAGAAATTGAAAACGGTTCATTATCGGAGCCAGAGGAGTGTCATGTGTGCGGGAAGCCAGTACCATGGAAACACGCTGGCGACCTTGATGATAGCCAGATTCAAGCCGCATTGAGAGCTGACGAAATGTGGAAGCCAGCCACCGACACACAAGCGGCTGAGTACGCTGAGATTTGGGCCGATGTTCGCTCATTCATTTACGACCACTGGGATGCTGAGGAGAGCGAGATATATGATGGATTGACGGCATACGCGCTTTCCACATGGGTTCGGCCAAATCTCACGTTTGTCCCTCACCTAATGCTCATGGGGAAAACGACTGGCGGTAAGACGCGGCTACTCAACACCTTGTCCCACGTCTCCTATCGAGCTGTTGTTGCGGCCAGTGCAACGCCAGCATCCATGTTTCGTATGATTGACGGCTACAATGTCTCCTATTTCGTAAGCGAATATCACGGCTTAGGGCCAGATGAACAGCGGGAACTTGATAACGTGGTTCGGGCTGGCCAAAAGAAAGGTGAGAAAATCACGCGGGCCGAACAGTCAACTACTGGCTTTGAGCCACGCACATACGATCCATTCTCACATATCGCTATTGCTACTCAATACACGCCAGCCGATGATATTGTAAACCGCTGTATTCAGATTCGTTCCTCTCGCTCAAATCGGGATATGCCAGCAACGATTGATGAACAGCGGGCCGAACAAATTAGGAACAAATTGTTAGATGCACGGTTTCGGTTGCTTGATAGCGACCGCTTTGATGCGGCTGAGGCTGAGGCATACGCATATCTTGAGCAAAAAGGCATCACTGGCCGAACACGCGAAAAGTTGCTCTCACTGCTTTCTATGGTAATAGTATGCGACGCATTAGATGCCTTTGAGCCATACGTTGAAACAATCTGCCAACAGGATAAGGAGGCTGTTTCCAACAGTGAAGATGCCCGATTTGTTGAGGTACTCCGTGATTTGGCACATGAGGCCGTCACCGATGTTAATGTGCTCAATGACAGCGATCCATACGCCAGTGTAGAAATTCAATACAGCGATATTGTTGATAAATACGAGCAGGTGAACGGAGTTGAAAAATCACCTACATGGGTCGGTCATATTCGCTCACGGCTTGATTTTGACAAGAAGCGGAAGAGCAACGGTTCAGTTATTCGGGATGCTGAACTACGGCCAAAACTCAAGCAACACTGTGAAGAGCATAATCTTGGATGGAAGCCTAATGAGCCAGTTGAACACGGTGATTCCGACGACAACCCCAAGGGTTCAACCGATGGAACACGGTTGACAACACGGCTCCGTGAGCATATTGAAGGCCGATACCCTATTGGAGACTTTTCGGCGTCTCAAGTTGCCAGCACCTTTGACGGCGACGCTGAGGAAGAGCAAATCGAAGAGGCCCTTGAGGAACTGGCCGAAAAGGATGGATCGCTTGAGCGATACGATGGTCGTTACAGTTTCATCGGAGGGGAAGCATGAGCACGGAGCCAGTGAACCCCGTGCACCCTTGTGAACCTCTCGCTGAAAAGGTTCATGCTCAAAAACCACCATACAGCACGGTTATTAATATAGAAGATGAACGTTATGCACCTTTCTTGGATATGGTATGGGTGGTTGCTGAAAGGATAACTACACGACATAATTGTAGCCATGAACAGAGGCAAAGAACCCCCTCCCTATCATGTGCAAAAAAGGTGCATTGGGTTCATACCCTCCGTTTTCCCCTCTCACGTCTGGCGATTATCACGGTGTGCCTTGATTTGAATTGGTGCATCGGAGGGTGCATGGTTCATTCAGGTGGTGAAATTGCATGAGCACCATGCCGATGATCGGACGGTTGGCTGTCGTCCGTGAGGCAACAGCCCAGTGGTTGCGACTCAAAGTTCATGAGTTGTTCATCAACTACGTCGCCCATACGGCGGAAAACACACACCAACCACTGATTCCGTCACTTCAGCACAATGATCCAGCACGTAATTGAATCACTATCCGACCGACTGAGCGATACAACAGACAAAAATATGAGCTACATGAAACGCAACGACGACAGCATAGATTGGGACAACAAGCCGTATTGCCGGACTGATTCACTCAAGGCTAAGAGTAGTGAGAAGATCGAAAAGTGGACTGAGCACGGAGCCGACCGGCTTTACACCGAACTTGTGAACACCCCCGGCGGTGAGCTGGCCGACGTACGCACAAGTTGGTTCGACGACGTGCAAGGTGTGGGGTACGACGCAACCGGACTGTATTTCTATGAAGTTGGCCCGGTGGTTGCGACGGCTCCCGGTGTGACATGGAACAGTGCCTTCAGCATGACAGAGGAGGCTCCGGAATTCAAATCAGAGGCATGGAAAGAGGTTGCGAGTAACTTCAATTTCTCCGACCGTGACGAGCAAAAGGGGATTCCCTCAAAGGTCATGTCCATGTATAGTGGGCTTGAAGATTACACCCAACGCAACGACTGCCACCGTGCTGTCCACCCCAAAGAGCTACGATCACATGGCCCCCGTGTGACGGATCGAGCCTTTGAGATTGCCACGGAGTCGCTGGCCACGTTCGACGGTGTGTGTGGCCCAACAGAGGGGCCAGCATGGACATACACCGATCCTGAAGCCGTCGCAACCGACAGCACGGCGGAAACCACAGAGTCGGAGGAGACAGCGGTATGAGCCTCTTCAGTTCAATTTTGCCGGGCAACGGTGGCACCTTCGATGAAAGCGAGGGTGGGATCGAGGCCGCGTACGACGCCAGTATCAACAGCGAGGAGGCTGAGATAAGCGGCACTTACGGCGATAGTGAGGAAGATAATACCGACACAACAACCGAAGAATCACCCTAAGAGGCACTGAAACCCCATGACTCAAGATATAGAGGCAGAACTTCAATCCGCCCGTGACGAAGCATTAGCGGCACTTAGTGAAGTGACCCAACAAGCCCGATACAAGTCATTGGGCAAAGGCCGAATTAGGGACGAGGGCAAAGAGAAAATCCGAATAAAGTATCTCCGGTTGATTGTTTCGGCACAAGATACACGGCGGAAAATACTGGCCGACAAGGAGCTGGAGGAGTTGCGTGAGCGACTTGAGGAGATCGAGGAGCACCACGACGGGGTAACGGTATGACCGGCACTGTGGCCTTTCTAATCCCACACGAGGAGGGGTGCATGGATACCGCAACCGGAGCCACATACCAGAGTGTTGAGCCGGTGAAAGAGTCGGTTGAGCACGTTGTATTCAACCTCACCGGAGGCCCGCAACCATGACCAAACCCACACGTCGCCAGATTGAGCGACAAGTTGAGAAGATCGAGGAAAGCACCAAAGCCGCCAGCGGTGAGCCGATTCTGATTAATCTCACAACTGTTCACAGTGAGGAGGAGGCACCACACCCGGAGTTAGTCGTGCAAAGGTGGCCCGACAAGAAGCCGGAGGAGCTGGCACTGGCCGTGCCGTCGGTGATCCCGGACAAGCACGCAAAAGCCTCACCGATCATGGTCGTGCCGTGCAACAAGATTGAAAAATTCGTTATTCCGGAACAAGCCGACTCCTCCTATACCACACCGTGTGAACTGTGGGATTCAATGAGCGAGGAGCAACTACAAGAAGAGTACCAACACCGCAAAGAGCACGGTGAGCCGATCCCGGAGGTGTTGACACCCTATGCGCCGGAGTAGAAAGTCAATCAGAAAGGCAATTGAGAGTATCGAGCCGGATCACGGCGAGGTAACTGTTGAGTCGGAGGTGCACACAATACATGACAGCGACGACTTAGACAGTGAGATACCAGAGGGTGCAACGCTCATACCCACGGAGTCTGACGTTGTGACAGTCTATGAAACCGACTGAAGAACTGTTGCTTGAGTTTGGCGAGGAGCCGCCGGATTCAATGATGGAACTGTGGCTTGAGTTTCGTGACCACGCCGACCGCCAGAGAAGTTGATTCAATTACATAAAATCCGCAATAGTCGCGGGCTTATTCTGATCGTTCTCGAAAATCGACTCAAGTGACCGGTTCAAGATCCGTAGTCGCTGTTTGGTGTACTCCCGACAGCCAAACCGTTCGGCGACCTCCATTGCGGTGTCCATATACTTGTTCACGGAGCCTTCGTGGACGGTGAGATTGACCCGCCCACCGCATTCTCGACACTCTCCGGAGAGTGGCATCCGCCGATAGCTCTCACCGCAGTCGAGACACCGGGTTTCCTGTCGTGAGAAGGCCCGGAGATTTCCGATCAGATCGGGCAAGAAGTGGTACTCAATGACTCGCTCGGCCACGTCAGTCTCGTCGACAGCGCGGAGTTTGCGAGCCAACTCCAGTTGGGCATCCATCTTATCCATCATCGAATCCAGTGTTTTATATGCCGACAGGCTCGGCCCCATGTGGATATCTGTCGTGCTGTGGGTGTGCCCAAACCCGTGGTACTGGTCGACTGTTCCAAGCGTATCCTCGCCAGTTTGGATATCGACGGTCTCTGGATCAGCCATCTCGCGGGTCGCCTCGTAGAACTCGCGTGGATATGTTGAAACAATATCCATGTTGTGCGCCTCGTCGTCAATCTCGGTTGGATCAACCCGCGATGACATAACGAGTGGGGCGTCCATTTTCCCGCCTCGCTGGTCGGGAAGATACTGTCGGCTAAAGTTCAACAGACCGTCCATAAGCAACATTACGCAGTCCTCGTCACCATCACATTGATTTTCTGAGAGGTCATTGACGATCAATGAATGTGTATCGGCAACAGTGAGGTTGTATGTGTATTTTGTATCAGATTCAGTATACGCCACCGAGTCGACTGATTCGACAAAATACTCCCCGTTTCCACCATCGAACACGCGTCGGTTTCTCGGCGTAATCGATTCGAGCTGCGCTTGGAGTTTGGTCTCTTTTCGGGTAAGATGGAAGCCAACCTGTTCAGCGAACGCTGCGGCATCTTGTGAGGTGATCTCGATCACGTAGCTTTTTGCAGAGACTGCGGGATCATCTTCGGCGTAGTAGTCGGGGAACTTCTCGGATAGAGCGACCGGATCTATCGGCGTTGCACGACCTATGATCCCGAGTCGACTGAGTAGTGCCAGCAGATCCTCCTTCAACTCTCGGCTCACTGTTGTCGCGTCGACTTTGAGTGATCGTGAGTCAGCAGATCCATCGCCACTGAAATAGCCCCGCAGATAGGCGGCGATAATCGGCTTTGGAGCATTAAAAATACACTGCGGCACGCGTTTCGTCTCTGCCAACACGCCTGCGTCTAACACCGTATCAAAAAACGTCCGTGGCAATCGCCCAGAGACAGTCACCTTCGACTCGTTTTCGCGGTATGGCTCAACGCCGAACTCGCGTTCAAATATGTCGATATAGAACTCTCTGGCCTCTGTTTCTGTTCCGCAGATCGTCGTCTGGTGGATCGTTCCCTTCGGCGTCTCCTGCTCGCGGGCAAATCCTTCGGCGGCGTAGTAGCCCAGTAGTGTTGCAACGTCTTCAGTGAGTTCAACCATGCGGCTCATCTCGGGGCCATCTCGTTTCATCGCCAGTGTGACTGTCTCGGGAACGAACTCAACGACGGCCTCGATTGAACCACACAGCTCGATGAGGATATGTGCTGGAATGCGTTCCCTATAGAGATAGTTGCTCAGCGTTTTATGCGACATCTCGAAGAACGCTGCTGTGTGTTTCAATGGGTAGAAGGTTCCGTCCCACTCGGCCGCCAGTTTCGATTCAAAGAGATCATAGAGCGTCTTCTTTTCCATTCCGCTGATCATCAGCCGACTGTTGTCGATGGTGTCGGCTCGGAGAAACGCCGCTAGCAGATCAAATCGGTGTGGCTCTGTTGATGGCTGAATCGTATCCAGATGTTCTGGTGTAATAAGCGAATCCGCTGTTGTGAGTTCGCTGGCCCGTTTCGTTTGTCGCTCGCCGTCTTCAAAGACCTGTAGCTCGTGCTCTGGCGTTACTGTAAGCTCTCGCCCACTTTGGGTTTCGATCTCGACCATGTGATCGGGAGCCGGATGTTTTGAGAGTGCTTCGACCGGCTTCGTCACGAGCGAACCATTCTCGTCGATGCTGGGCACCGAAATCGAACCGTCGATCTCCTCAATTTGTGCCCCGAAGTCGTCCTCGCGGGGGTCATCTAAGCGGTCTTCGACGACTGTCTGAATCGTTTCGTGGTGCCACTCGCCGGCTTCATCTTCGAGCCAAAGCTTCGTTTCGGGGTGGAAACAGTTGCGACGCTTCGCGGCGTGAAAGTACGGATGAGCGTATCCGACAGCCGCGCTCGTAAATCCTATCACACGGCCGACAACTGCCGCGCTCGTGTGGGGTGCCATCCCGAAGACGAGTTCGCCAACCAGATCCTCACGCTCCTCTATCTCATAGAACGCAGGCAGTTCGTAGAACCGCTCAAGCAGGTCATCAACGAAATCTGCGGTTTTGAGCAGATGGTCGGCCGCCCCCTCCGAGAGTACGATATCCTGCACCTGCAACTCGACCAACTGGTCGTCATGTCGCAGTGGGTCGCCATCAATATCAGTCTCATAGCCCAGCCCGCGGAAATGGTCGGCCGTCACATCCAACTCCTCGGGTTTGACCGCAGTGACTGGGAGATCAGTCATATCATACCGGACAGTTCCGTCTTTGAACGAGGAGACGCCGTGTTTCGCCCGGAGAATCCCTTTTTCCAGCGGCTCTGGCGTTTTGTTTACCGAGGTGAGTCCTTTGACGCCTTTCAGAATCTCGAAGTTGCCCTCGCGTTCGTTGATCGCGTCCAACGCGTTGCGGTACTCGCGTTGGAGATCGACTGTCTGCTGTTCGGCAGCCGTCACTTCCTTCTCGCAACTCGGACAGATGACACGCCCGGCCTCATCTGGCTCGCAGACGATGTCGCACTCTTTGCACTCGTAGTGGGGGTCGGTGTGGGCACCGCTTTCGGGATGCTGGAGTTTAAACGTCTGTTCGTCGGTCTCCGGGCAACGTCGCTGGTTTATCTGGACATCAATAATGCCGCGTTGGCCCTGGTCGTCCATCGTTCCAGCAGCCGCGGCCACATCCCGTTGGTTTCCACCGGCTTCGGTGATCGGGAACAACGTATGGACTGCGGGGGAGAGATCTCGCTTCTCGGATTTCTCTGGCCGACCCATCCGCGCGCCGATCCGGGTCGGTGCGCGTTCTCGAACCGAAAACGGGGCGACCTCGTTGACAGCGTTGATCGCGTTGTCGCCGTCAGCGAACTCGCGGGCATCCGAAGAGAGCGCTGCCCACGTTTTGTCTAACTGCTCGTCCAGCCCGAGTGAGTACGCCAGTGGTCGCCACGTTTCGATGCGGAGCGTGGTCTCTGTCTGGTGGTGAGCCACAAGCAGTGATTCAAGCGTTTCGCGGGCTGTGTCGGTGTTTGTGAGCACCAACTGGTCGTCTCGAATCTCGCCGTCGGCAACACTCGCTGCGAGTGTTTCGAACTGTTCGACGGTGATATCGTGCCAGAGGTAGGTGTAGGCTGGATGTAGCGGACAGTCGTACTCCTCGGCCCACCTGAGTGCCTCCGCGACTGTGGGCTCCTCCACATCGACGTGTGGATCATCCTGCAACGCCTGGACATCGCCGCCAGCGGCCTCGAACTCTTGGATCCACCACTCGGGAGCGTAGCTCGCCGGCGCAAGCGGGCGGTTGTTTTCGACAAACTCGCCGTAGTTGACGAGATACTCACCAATATCGAGGATTTTCTCTACGCCGTTGCGGAGTTCGAGTGCCTCCTCGGGATCGTCGATCCGTCTGACTTCGCCGCTGGCGAGTCGGACAGTTGGCCCCTCAATGGAGTCGACTGGGGTGACCCCGGCGGCTTTGCCTGGGTGTTCGGTTTTGATCTGAGTGCCCGTAGCGAGGAAGTCATCGATAATATGCATCGTCGCTGGATGGACGCCCGCAGTCGCAAAGCCGAGATTTCTGGCGCGACCGTACCGCAGCCGGAAGCCGCCAGCCTCCGCCGGATGGCCAAAGACCGGGCGGCCAGCGATCAGATCGTGGAGATATTTTTCGTTTGGCTCAGCGCGGGGTGGCCCCTCGGTGGCTGGCTCGGCTGACTCGTCGTCGGCGTCATCGTCCGTCTCCTCTGTTGTCTCGCTTGTGTCGGGTTCGTCGTCGGCTGTCTCGCCAATCGTGCCGTCGATGAGATCCTCCAGCCACGGCCACTCTACCTCCGAGAGTTGGCGGGTGTATCGCTGGATTTTGGGGGCCTTGAGGGCGATTCCCTCTGCCATGACGAGACACATCCCGCCGCGGGCTGCGTTGGTGTCGACACGTTCAAGATCTCGGTAGCCGGAGACCTCGTCGTCACCGGTTGCCTCGCCATCCAGCATAATCGGCATGTTGCTGGCGATAAACCGCGTCTCCTTGTCTTTCGGTGAGTACTGGAGTCCGGTTTCCGTATCGTAGAGATTGATCTCCTCAACGTAGCGTTCGATCTCGCTTTCCCGGCCGTTGTACTCCGCGATACCGAGAATACTCCGGGTGTAGTCAGCGACCAACACCGAGAGTGCCTGGGCGGTACCGCCTGCCGAGCGGATCGGGCCAGCGTAGTAGACGTTGACAAACTCCGTGCCGTCGTCGTTTTCCAGCAGTTCGACTTTGTCGATCCCCTCGATTGGGGCGGCGACAACACCCTCAGTGAGCAGGGCAACGGCTGTTCTGACCGCGCCTTCGATCTTGCCGGCGTTGGTGTCGTAATCGCCGACCCGGCCTTCTGCGAAATCCTCAGCGAGTGCGAGTGCGGCCTCCTCGCGGGCCATTTTTCCTTCGAGTTCGCGGACGCGCTCGGCGACGCCAGCGATGCCAAGGATGTTCTCGACTCTGTCGGCCATATCCTGTGCAATCGGGATTTCGACCTCGGTTTCGGGGTCTTTGCCCTGGCTCTTTGCGCGTTCGGCAACATCCATCGCACTCGATAATCCTGCTTCGAGGCGAGTGAAATACTGCTCGTCGGCTGGCCGCATCGGGGTTGTTGTCTCGTCGGATTCTGGTGGGTCGTTGTCGCCACGTTCATCCGTGCCGGTCGCGTCGCTTTCTGTCGGCTGCTCGCCGCCGGTGGGATCGCCTGTTTCGCTCACAACCAGAGATCTAGGGCTGTTGTTTCGTCATGCTCGCGCGTGAGTGGTTCGTCGAACGCCTTGAGGTGGCACTCGCCTGCAAACACCGTCGCCGTATCGATATGGCCAGCCAGTGCTTGGCCGCTGGCTCGTGAGAGCACGGCATGTGTGTGGGCGAATCGCTCACCCTCAAGCAGTGAGATGTTGCCAACGCAGGCGGCGACCTCCAGTGGCTCATCGAATGTCACCGACTGGTACTCACACTCGGTTTGGTCGTAAAACCAGACTTCGGCGTCGGAGACCGAGCCAATGGCGGTAAACCACCCCGCCTCGGCGTCAATCTCGGTGGCAAGGCGTTCGATTTCCGCCCGCCAGTCCGCCCCTGTTTCGAGGCGAGCGACGTACTCACCGGTGACGGTGACTTCCCGATAGTTCATGTCACTACAGTCGACACTGCAGGACAAAAAGGTTCAGTTGTCGTGACCGTCCCAGCCGAACCCCTGTGGCGTGGCTGGTGGCGACAGCGGCGGTGCGGGCAGCTCCCCACTCACTTCAGGATCGTTGTACGCCCGTGGGGCGATATCGTTTGGATTCTCGGGGTAGAACAGCGACGCCAACGCCTGTATCTGGCCGCGGCCAACGCCAAGCTCGAACTGGCCGCCGCCGTAACACCGAATCCCGTTGTCAGCGCAGTACGACAGCGTCTCCAACACTGACTGGATTGAGCCAAACCGCGAGGGTTTGATATTCAGCCACGTTGGCTCCCACGGCAGTGATTTCACGTCCTCTACACTCTCGATTGGCTCGTCCCACGAGACCCGCCTCCGAACAGCTGGCTCCTCAAACAGTGGCCGGGTCGCCTCGGTGAGTGCCGGGTCTTCGATAATCGCCTCTGGAAATCCCTCGAGGAGGCGTTGGTACAGCGCTGGATCGGGATTGACATCGACGCTTGTGCCCTCATAGTGGCCTTTGAGATCCAGAATCCGCACCTGGCCTGTCTTGCCGACCTGATTGATGAGCTCGGCGTCCCACGCTGGTGTTGGATCGAGTTTGAACTCAATATTGGGCACCCGATCGGTGAGTGCCGAAAGCCGGTCAGTCGTTGGTGGCTCACCAAGCCGGGTGCTGGCGACAAACCGCAGCGGCTCATAGCTGTGGCCAACCAGCGTGGCAAACTCGGTGTCTGCCTGTCGGAGTGCCAGATCCAACGCGGCTGCCTCAAGACCCCACTGGCGGTAGTGCCGTGAGACGGGTCGTTCTGGAGCGGTCGGAAACAGTGCGGCGTTGCTCACGTGGTCGGAAAATGAGGCGATGGTGTAACTGCCGGTGAGATCGGGCACCCCCTCGGCAGCCAGCGTCTCGTGATCCTCGGCCTCGTAGGTGACATCCTCGCCTTTCCCCGCTGTGTCGTTGCCGATGAGTGTGATCTCGGTTGAGACTCGCCTGAACCCACTTGAGGTATCGCGTTGCAGCTGCTCGGTTTCGACAGCATCAATGTCGACTGCGAGGTCGGCGAGAGTGCTAGCCATACATCGCTATCGCTACCGGGCCGAAAAGCGTTGGTGCTCGTGGCTGGTGTTGCGGACAGTGTCGGGAACTGAGACAGTGTTGGGAGTTGGGACAGCGTGGCTCTCAGCCGCCAACCGCGTGGTAGCTGAATTTCGTGTACATGATTGTCGAGAGAACGAATCCCAGAATTCCCAGCATGGCGACTACCACGAAGCCGGTGGCGTACCCTGGATCGCCGAAGAAGTCAACGAACAGCCCAAGCAGTGGTGGGATGACAAACCCACCGAATGCACCGACACCGCCGACGATGCCGGAAGCACCACCGACTGCTTCGGGGACGTACAGCGGCACAAGCTGGGTGACAGCGGCGTTTGCGATGCCGACGCCAACCGCCAGCAGCAACATTCCAGCTACCGCAACCCCAAAGCTCTCGGCAAACATCACGATGAAACCAGCGCCACCTATGGTGGCGAAGCTGACCGCAGAGACACGTTCGCCGCCGACTCGGTCACTCA
>OBKM01000851.1_pt1 | contig 13851 bp, 10 predicted proteins | sample 1519691 | NCBI WGS metagenome assembly OBKM01 (sample SAMEA37050418, study PRJEB22526) | metagenome | biome: saline pan; feature: lake; material: water | place: Egypt | collected 2015 | depth 0.5 m
TCGCTTGGATATGTACACATCCCTTACACACAAAGTTCAACAGATGCCTCCTAGTCGGCGTATTTTCTCAATCCCTTGATCGCGCTGCCCTCGAACATGGACCCCTTGCTGTAGTTTGAGGCTCCGTCTTTTCCATCGGCTCCATCCGTACATCCGTATCTGCTGTGATCGACACGCAACGCATCCAGGATGCCTGGACACGTCTGAGCACCGATCCGCGAGTCCAACGGGGTCTGTATTGGTTCCGCCAGCTTATCGTGGTCGCCGTTGTGGGCCTCATCGTCTACCAGCTCATTGACATCGGCTGGCGGGACATCCTTCGGTCGCTTCCTACGGAGCCGCTGTTCTACCTTCTTTTCGTAGGCAAGTATCTGAGCCTACCCACTGCCGAAATCTTCATTTACCGGCAGGTATGGTCCATTCGCCCGCTGGAAGGATTCAAGGCCTTCCTGATCAAGCGGGTGTACAACGATGAAGTCATGGGCTACTCGGGCGAATTTTACCTCTTTCTGTGGGGCTCGCGCCGGGTCGACGAGGACGACAAGCAGGTTCTCAAAGACGTCCGAGACAACAATATCATCTCGGCCGTCACGTCTACGCTGGTTGCCTTTTTGCTCGTCGGAGCCCTCGTGTTTGGAGGCCACCTGGAGATCCTAGAGCTCGTCGATAATGTAGGACCCATCTATCTCATTACCGGCCTGCTGGTGATCGTCGCCATCTACATTGCGGTTTTCCAGTTTCGAAAGTACTTGTTCGACCTCCCGCTGAAAAAGGCGCTGGTCATCTTCTCGATCTACATGACCCGTTTCCTCATCCACCACGGTCTCCTGATGCTGATGTGGATGGTCGTCATTCCCGACGTGCCTCTCTCGATATGGTTTACGTTTTTAGCGGCCTTTATCGTCATGAATCGGATTCCTCTTCTGCCGAGCCGCGATCTTCTCTTCGTTGGGGCGGGCATCGAGCTGTCGCGCATCCTGGACATGGCAATGGATTCGGTTGCCGGCATGCTGCTCGTGATCAGCGCGCTCCAGAAAGGCGCCCATCTGGGCCTGTTTCTGATTATCTCGTACTACGCGGAAGACCCCGACTTAGAAAAAGTTGAAGAGGAGAAGGCTACCCTACCATTCACCGATAACCTGGACGGAACCGCTCCTACTGAAGAAGGCAGGGGCGAAGAAGATGAAGGCTCTTCGCCTGACAACGAGCCAGCCGATGAGCCTACTTCTTCTGAAGCCACTGACCCTCCTACGAGCACTTGATACCGTTCCTACCAGCTCGCACTCTACGCTCTCTAAGTGCGTTTTTCATTCCTACCCTGTAGTAGCTAAGTGGTTATGAGCCACGCTTCGCACCACGCGTACTCAACGTCGGACCCCTCTTCTGAACGTGCCTCAATCGATGCCGTCGTAACATGGGTCGATGGCAGCGATCCTGAGCACCAACGGAAGCGTCTCCGCGCCCTGCACCAAGATGCCGACGATGAAAAGCTGTTAGAGACCAGCGCCGACCCAACGCGCTTCCAGGACAGCGGAGAGCTGGAGTACTGCCTGCGCTCCATCCGCCGGTTTGCTCCCTGGATTCGCACCATTCATCTCGTCACGGACGACCAACAACCTGACTTTCTGCAGGAGGATGAGGATCTCCGAAAGCAGGTACGTATCGTCGACCATACGGAGATCTTCAGATCGTACGAGTGGGCCCTTCCGACCTTTAACTCGCGAACCATTGAAACCGCCCTCTGGAGAATTCCTGGACTGGCGCCCCGATTCATCTACTTCAACGACGACTTCATGCTGGTCCAGGAAACGGATCCAAATGATTTCTTCACCGAGGATGGAGTTGTGCTTCGCGGCACCTGGACGTCGATGGTGGGAACCAGCCTTCTCAGTGCGCAGGTCAACCGGCTGATGAACCTCGCGGCCAAACACATCCTGGGCATCACCCGATCCATGAACCATCTGCTGCAAACCCGTTCGGCCCAACTGGCGGGCTTCGAGGACCAGTACTTTCACGTCCCTCACGTCCCGCATCCCGTTCAGCGAGACACGGTGGCCCGCTTTTTCGATACTCGAGAGGACCTGTTCGAAGAAAACATACAGTACCCATTTCGAAGTACCGAGCAGTTCTCGGCGATCTACCTGGCCCACCATCTGGAGATAAAGCGAAACCGGGCCATCCTGAAATCGGACGATGACGCCCTGATGATAAACGGCGAGATGAGTGTACCGGGCCTCTTCCGCCGCAAACTGCGTCGCATCGAACAGGGAAACGTCACGTTCCTGTGCGTTCAGGCGCTCGAGAAATTCAGCGCCGCGTCGCGCGCAGATATCCAATCGACGCTCGATGCCGTCCTGCGCTAACCTCGCTGCATGACGATGCGAGCTTTACAGTCGGTGAGCTGCTGGAGCAGGTCGACCAGGCACTCGACGATCCCGACTGCTGCCGCGAGCAGGCAGAGGCCTTCCTGGACGAGCACATGCTCGGCGCCGACGGCCGAAACTGCGAGCGCATCTGGGAGACCATGCAGGCTCTCGTGGAAGAGCGCGCGCCGGATCTCATCCCACCCGCTCGTGACACGACCCAAACGACGCGGGTGCCGGACTGACCTCTCTTCCGCCGCCTGCGCGCGCCTGCACGCACGTACCCTAGATTAACTCAAAGCGGTGGTTCGTCTTCAGCTCGTCCCTGCCCAGCCCCTGCTACGTCCTCTCGCTCGTAGTCCGATGTTCGCCGCATCGCTGCTCGCTCTCGTCATCGGATCCGACATCGAAGCAGGTTCTGAGAGACGCCATCGTCCACTCCCCCATTGTGTGCACTATTCCCACCGAGAGAGTGTGAGGCAGTGAACACTCTGCAGGAGGACAACCGGGCTCACCTCCAATAAGAAGGACTGCGGAGCCGATGGCAGGTCGTTTGCTCCGCCATGTCGTTCCCGGATGCACTCTCCAACAAACACGGTGACCCCTTATGCTCCGACTTGCCTTCCCCTTGGCCCTCCTTGTCACGCTTGGACTTCTGGCCTATCCCGCGCAGGCGCAGTCGGACGCGGACTGGTGGGTGCCGGTCGCTCCCGAGCAGATGGAGCAAAGTGACATGGAACGGGGCGACGACATGGCGCAAGACCGGCGCGCCGAACGGCCGCGTTCTCGAGACCACCAGGAGCGGCGCGGAGACCATCAAGAGCGGCGCGGAGATCACCAAGAGCGGCGTGGAGATCACCAGGAACGTCGCGGGAACTATCAGGAGCGGCGCGGGGGGCAAGGGCATCGCGGGGGCCACCAGGGGCGTCGCGATATTCCCCCATTCTGCCGGGATGGCAGTGGTCATCCCGCCCACGGCTGGGCCTGGTGCGTTGAGAAAGGATATGCTTCCGCCGAGGCGCCGCGCCAGGCGCCCCGTCCTCACTTGCGGCGCGACCAGGGGCTCTCCATCTCCTTTCGCGTAGCCTACGAGCGCATCTTCGCTCAAGGGGATGGCCTGACCTCTGCCGATCTGGAAGTTATTCTCAGCCGGCAGGCGATGGACCGGTTCCGGACCCAACGAGATCGCCTCGGCGCTGAAGCGCCGCTCGAAGGGCGCTGGGTGCCGGGTCGCGGCGAGGCCTCGGGGGGCGTCCTCCAGCTTCGCGCCGGGGACGTGCCGGTGGCCGAGCTAGCCGACTGGAACGGCGACGGCCACGTCGATGACGCGTTTCTCGCGGAGCGCCCAGCACGCTGATCGGGGCAATAGCGCTTGCACTCAAGGCCGCGACGTGCCAGCTGAGGAGCGTTTCAGCGGAAGATCGGCCCTCGAGAGATCGAGGCTAGAAGTTTGCCTTCACGCCGAGACGAAGCGTGCGAGGGAGGCCTGGGCGGAGGCCCGCCGGCCGGTCAGCCACCGCGTAGGCGTTGTCAGCCAGGTTGCGAACCGTGCCGAACACCGTGGCCCACTCGGTTGCGGCGTAGTTGACGGCCAGGTCGAACACAACGTGACTGTCGATGGACTCACCGGGTGGGATGTTGCCCTGTCCGGCAACGGTGCGCACCTCGCCCGCGTAGCGCCCGCTGATCGTCAGCCCGAAGCCGGCGAGGTTTTCAACGCCGATGTGGGCCGCCCCCTGATGGCGCGGCACGTACGGCAGCTCGTCGCCGGCCTCGACCGTGCCCCAAAAGCCGTCCTCGAAGCTCGTCTGGAATTCGGTGTCGGTAAAGGTGTACGAGACCCTCAAAGGCACGTCAAAGCTAGTTTCCAGAAGGCGCGCTAGATTATATCGGCCGGTCAGTTCCAGCCCTGCGACGTCGACGTCGCCGCCGTTGAAGAGCTGGCCAGTCGGCGCGCCGCCTGCGGCCGCCAGGTCGCGGCCCAGCAGGTTGTCGTAGTCATTGAAGAAGCCGATGAGCTCCGCCTGAGCTCCGCTCTCGTCGTAGCGCAGGCCGATCTCGTAGTTGATGCTCTCTTCAGGGTCGGTTTCTGGATTCGATCCCGGAGGCGCAAAGCCGCGATGCACGCCGGCGAAGGCGCGAAGTGTGTTCGTAAACCGATAGTCGACGCCGAGGCCCGGCATAAAGACATCGACGGTGTTTTCATTCGATGTCACTGGATCAGCCGTGCGGGCGCGCCCTTCCGGCGTGTCCGTGGCGTACTCGTCGCGCGTTACCGTAATATTCTCGTACCGCAGTCCGGGAGAAATCGTCAGCGCCCCTCGCGTAACGTCGTGCTGGAGGTGAGCGGCAACGGCCGTTGCGCCGGTCACGCGGTTACTCTCGGTGCCGGGCTCTCGCTCCTCGGTGATCTGCATCCGACCGCCCTCCGCCATGCGATAGGCATTCTCCCACTGGAAGCGGTCGATTTCGTCGCGATGCACCCGGACGCCCACCTCCATGTCGTGGGTCCAATCGGCGGTTGTGAACCCGAGCGCAGCCACGGTCTGCACGCCCTGGGAGTAGTACTCGCGGTTGTTGTTCTTCACTTCGAGCGCGTCGTCGTTCGGGCTCGGCTGGCCCGTGAGGATGTGATATTCGTCGCTGTACGTATCAGGATCGGCAAGCACGTCGCTGATGCCGACGGCGTCGCCGCCCGCTTCCGCGCGCACCCCGTCGAGCTTATACCAGTTCCGCTGGAAGGTATTGTGGTAGGCCGTCGTGGTGATATCGAACGATGGAGAGAAGCGCGCGAAGTGCTGCAGCTGATACTCCGTCCGATCGGTGTTCATCACGTCCTCCTGCGAGGCCGCGTAGCGCCGGTTCGGTGCCTCCTCGAAGTCTTCGGCCGTAAGTCCCAGATACGTCTCGTTGGAGGTCTCCGTGAAGCGCCCGAGGCGGGCCGTCAGCGCCTGGTAGATCGATGCATCGTCGCTCGTGCTCAGGCGCGCTTTCCCAAGGAAGTCAGTGACCTCAAAGCCCGTGTTGAAGCCAAGCCCTTCGTCGGCCGTGTCAAATCCTGTGATGTCTTTGAATCCCTGCGATCGGCGGTGATTCGTTTCTGCGAGCACAGCGACGTTTTCGGTCATCGCTCCGCCCACGTGGCCGTGGAAGTTGCGCCCCGCATCGCTCTCGCTGCTCACGTCGAATTGCCCGCCGAATTCGTCAGGAATGGGCGTGGATATAAAGTTGATGGCCCCGCCCGTTGTGTACGGCCCGTACTGGATCTGGCTCGACCCTTTGCGCACTTCGACCCCCTGCATGCGCCCAACCTCCGGGAAGTAGTACGCCGCCGGGGCTGCATATGGCGCGGGCGCGGCCAGGACGCCGTCTTCCATCACTGTGATTTTGGAACTTCGGCTGAGCCCCGTCCCGCGCATGCCGATGTTCGGGCGCAGGCCGTAGCCGTCCTCGTCCTGCACGTACACGCCGGGCACGTCGCCCACCACGCGGTGAATGTCGTCATGGTCAAAGGTCTCCAGCTCCGCGGGACTTATATAGTGGACGGAGCCAGGGATGTCGGCAGGGTCGCCTCCGGTCATCGACGTGCGTTCGACGACGATCTCGCGAATCTGGAGCGCCTCGGGGCCGAGCGTGAGGGTGACATCGGTCGTTTCGCCGGCGGCGACCGTAACCGACTGTCGAGTTTCCTCGTAGCCCAGCACGCTGGCGATGAGTTCGTAGTCGCCGGCCGGCACGTCCTCAATGATGAAGCGCCCCTCTGCATCGGTCGCAGCCCCCAGGTCGGCGCCGGCAACCACGACATTGGCGCCGGGGAGCGCCTCGCCGGTCTCGGCCTGTTGCACAGCGCCGGCAATAGTGCCCGTGGACTGCGCAGCCGCGGGTCCCGCGCCTACAAGCATGGCAAGAAGCGCGGCCACGACAAGGGAATAACCAGCGAGATGGGGCCCAGCGAAGCGTATGCTCATATCGGAACGAAGCGTAGTGGAACGAGAAGTAGCGTAGGGTTCGAATGCGCACGTGCAACGCGGAAGGGCGTCCTTTCCGCTGCACCGTTCCACAAAGTATATGCTTATTTAGACTAGTTCTAAATAAGCAGATCAAGAGACGATGAGTTCACTGTGTACAAATGACTAACATGCGTGCAGGAGCATGCGCATTTGACCGAAACGATGGAGCGGTACAATGCTACAGGCGCAATGCCCTACAGGCGCGTATCAATGTTTGGTCAATGGTTCCATTCCGCCCTCTGAACGGCGGTCACTACGGCTTGCGCCCTTACCCTCTCAAGAGGTCCGCGCCGGGCGGCCGCCGCGCTACTGGCACGACGACTTCTGGAGGTAGGGACGCCCCGAAAAAGCAGGCGAGGCCAGTCAGTACTACTTGACTTCCGCCTCGGCATCAGTCATTCGGTAGACCATGCCCATCGGATCGTCGGTCATAGTCTCAAGCGTGCCGGTAACGATGATGCGGTCGCGGCTGAACTCAATGCCCTCTTCGGCTTTCACTTCGATCATCGACTCTGGGCCGCCGGGAAGGCAGTAGAAGCAGTGCCCAGCCGGGTTGGCACTCAGAATAAAGTGTCGCTGCGTGTTAGACTGATCCAGAGGCGTCATAAAGCCCACGACCGTGACCCGCTCCCCGTCGTGTGCTTGAATCTCTTCCGCAAACTGCGGGACGTACTGCTCGCCTTCACGCTCGAACTCGACCTCCTCAAACACGTCCCACTCGAGCTCGTCGTCGGGCGCGAAGGCAGAGGCGGCAGTTCCGGCAAGCAGAAGCGTAGCAAGTGCAAATACTATCGTGCGCATGGGTCCAAGTAGATTCGTGTGAGTAGATCGGTTAAGATGTTGCGAGAGTGCGAGAAATATCCGTTCGATAGGCGCGCCAGGCTGGCAACAAGGCGGCCACGAAGCCGACGCCCACGGCAAACGCCACCAGCCACAGCACCTCCGGCCGCCAGGTCCATCCGGTGATCGGTATCTCCTGAGTGGCTTCGACCCATAGTCCCAGGAGCTCCGTCGCGGCGTGGCCGAGCGCAAGTCCCGCAAGCGTGCCGGCAAGCGCCATCACAACGCCTTCGAGCAGCACATGGCGAATGAGCAGCCCTCGAGAGGCTCCGAGCGTTCGCATCATCGCCATATCGAAACGCCGGTCTTCCATCGCGTTGTAGAGGGCAATGAACAGGCCAATTCCGGCGGCCAGAATCAGCAGGAAGCCGAACGCGCGCAGGGCGTCGAGACCGATACCGAGAAAGCTCAGCATGCGCGTGGTCTCATGGGCAGGAGAGGCCGCCTGCAGGCTCGTCTCCGCGTTCACCCACCGAGGGAAGACGGCCGCGGCCATCGGTGAGCTGTACTGAATAAGCAGTGCCGTGTACTCGCGATCGAGCGCGAGCATGTCGTCGCCGACGTCAGGTTCAGATGTGAGCGGAGCGGCGGCCTCATCTTCCCCCTCGGGCGGCGCTTCCTGCGGCATGGCCTCTGAAGCGGACGCGCCGGGTACGCCTGGCTCCGCATTGCCGCGCTCGTCGTGCTCGGACTCGTCGTGCTCATGATCGCTGTGGCCATGATCGTTGTGACCGTGCCCGTGGTCGCCACGGATGTTGTGCTCATGACTCCCATGATCGTGACCGTCGCCGTTGTGGTCATGGTCATGATCGTCGCCGTTGTGGTCGTGATCATGGTCGTCATGGACGGCCCAGACCGTTTCCACGCTGGTGAGCACGAGGCGATCGACGACAAGTCCCGTGGACTCGAGGATGCCCACGACGGTGAGCGGCACGTCGTCATGCGTGTGGCCGCCGGGGGCCAGACCATGGCTGCTGTAGATTTCATCGCCGACCGAGAGCCCCTCTTCCGCAGCCACCTGCGCGCCCGCAACGACTTCGTAGGTGTCCTCCCACCGATCGCCCACCTGCGGCTCGACGTCGTAGTGCTCCAGGTAAGCCGGCGAGGTGCCTACGATACGATACCCCTGATAGCTGTCGCCCAACGCGAGCGGAATAGCTGTATCTACGGCCCGGTGCTGCTCGACGGTCCGAGCTTCTTCGACCGGAATGTTACCTGTCGGCGCGTCCAGGTGGTAGACGCTAGAAAGAATGATCTGAATCGGACTGCCCGAAGCACCTACGACGAGATCAATGCCCTCAGCATTTTTTGTCAGGTTGTCTTCCACCTGCCCGCCGACGAGAAGCAGCATCACGATTGTCGCTACACCCACGGCCAGCAGCCCCACGTTGAGGGACGTCGTGAGCTTGCGCTTCCGTATATATGACAGGCTGAGACGAACCAGATTCATCGCACCATCTGACCTACTATGTTGTGACCAATGTTATGACCTGCTGCAACTGTATGGAGATACACTACGAGGCAGCCGACACGTCGGACGGCGAGGGGTCGGCAGACGTCCAGTTGGCATCGGCCGCTTCCTCCAGCCGTCCGTTTTCGATCGTATGGCGCCGCTCGAACTGCTCGATCAGGCGCCGGTCGTGGGTGGCAAGGACGAGCGTCGCGTCGTACTCGGCGGCCTGGCGTTTTAGCAGCGTGATGACCTGCTCGCTCCGGACGTCGTCGAGGTTAGAGGTCGGCTCGTCGGCCAGAATGATGCGGGGGCGATTCATCACAGCCCGCGCCAGCGCTACCCGCTGCTTCTGCCCGTGACTCAACTCGTCCGGATACGCCGCATGCTTGTGCTCCATGTCCAGGTCGGCCAGCACCGAACGCGCCCGGTTGGGATCCTGCTCCAGCCCCGCCATGTAAGGCGCCATGAGCAGGTTTTCTTCGACCGTCAGCGTGGGAAGCAAATGGAGCTGCTGGAACACCACGCCGATCGTACGCCCCCGAAAGCGGTCGCGCGCGCTTCCAGAAAGGTCGGCCAGGTTCTGCCCAGCGATGATGACGCGGCCGTCCGTCGGCTCCAGCAGCCCCGCCATGATATGAAGGAGCGTGGTCTTTCCACTCCCCGAAAGCCCAACAATCAGGCGATGCTCGCCCTGCTCAACCTGGAGCTCGGGCACCTCCACAACCGGATCCCGGTCGTACGTATGCTGAACCTGCTGAAGAACGATCATGCGCGGGAAAGCCTGAATGCAGGAAAGTCATCGTCTGCCCGGAAAACAGGGAAACGGAGACTCAAAAGATGCGGTCTCCCAAGCCCCAATGTGAAGGATGCCAGCAGTCGCATCCATCCACCAGTGTGTATCTAATACATATAAGCATGCACGAGGTTCTTGGCGAGGCGCGTGACGGGCAATGGGTCGTTTTGCGGCTAGCCAGACAGCCGTGCGAGCCGCTTGCCAGCCAGCCGCGCTCCGACGATGTTGCGCGCGGCTGGGCCGATTTCCAGCTCAGCCAGAGGACCGGTCACGTGCAGACCGGGGGCCCACTCGAGCCGCTCATCGACCACCGGAAATCCGCACGCGCTGCAGGGGAGGCAGAGTCGCTCGATGGCGGCATCCAACCATGCCCCACCTGGGCGCCCCTCCTCGAAGCCCGTGGCGAGGATTACCTGGTCGGCGGAAGCAACCGTGGCGTCTCCGGTGAGGTCAAACTCCACCGCTCCCGATTGGGTAGGACGGGCTTCCTCAATCGTAGCGACCACATGTCCCAGCTCCCCGCGGCGAACGGCGTACCGGCACTCCCGAGCCAATCCCGGGGTTACCGAGCCGGGTCGACGGGCCCCATCTACAATTTTGCGACGCTGCTCGTACGACGATTGTTGATTATATTGCTTCAGCTGTTCAGGCGACATCCAGCCGGGATCGGCGTCAAGCTGATACTCGCGCGGCGGGTGCCGGGCAAGCAGCGTCACGCGCCCCGGCGCGTCATCGGCCATCGCGAGTGCCACTTGCGCGGCCGACATGCCTCCACCGACCACGACGGCGTGGTTCCAGTCTGTGAGGCCCGCGCGCCGGAAGTCGGGCGCGAAGAGGTGACGTACGGGAGCACCCAGAGCGTTCAGCGCAGTCGCCCAATCCGGCCAGCGGGGCTGCTCGCCAGGACCGATGGCGAGGAGCACGTTGCGAGCCTGCAGCGCGCCGCGGGTCGTCTCGACGCACCACCCTTCGTCGGTTCGCTCTAATCTCTGGGCCCGCCCCCGCAGGTGCAAATCGTCCATCCCGTGTTCACGAACGACGGCGCGGCTGTGCTGCTGAAAAAGCTCCAGGGCCGGTCGCTTGTATGGATGGGCAAACGCGGGCTGCGTCTCAACTGTGACTTCCCGCGCAAAGTGCTTCAGGTCGAACGGATGCAGTCCGATATGATGCACGAGGCTGGAGCGCAGGTGGGTCATGCCCGTGTTGCGGGTGCAGCGGGTCCAACGGGCCAGCAGCCCTTCGTGCGGATCAAGCACGCGGAGCCGGTCGTGGGAAACGCCGGTCCGCTCGGTCAGCACGAGCGAAAGATGCGTGCCGTGCACGCCACCGCCGATGATCAGCCAGTCGAGCATAGTGGCCTCTTGCGACAATCTTTCCAACGGCCGAGTCCGGAACGTCAGGGAATACTCTCTAGGGCGATTCTGCATCGCTAGACCACTTACGGCGCAGCCGTAGCCGGGTCCTGGAGGTCCCACGCCGGGAAGGGGTCCTCGAGGTCAAGCTGCGACTCGATCGCTTCCGCCATCTCCGGGCGGGTCATCAGGCAGGCGTCGAGCCGGGCGCGCAGCTCCGGCTCATCCATGTCGACGCCGATGAAGACGATCTCCTGCCGCCGGTCGCCGCTGTTCTCGTTCCAGTTGCTCTCGATGCGCTCCCGGATGGCCGGGTCGTCGGGCCACTGCTCGCGCGGGAGGGCTGCCCACCAGTGGCCCGCCGGCTGATGGTCGCGCATGCGGCCCGACTGGGAGAGCTCGCCGACCGTCTGCATGCGCGTAGCGAGCCAGAAGAAGCCTTTGGCGCGGATCACGCCCGGCCAGGCGCTGTGCAGAAAGTCCCAGAAGCGCTCCGGATGAAACGGCCGCCGAGCGCGGTAGACGAAGCTGCCGATTCCATACTCCTCGGTCTCCGGGACGTGCTCGCCCTCGAGCTCCTTGAACCAACCGGGCATCTCCTGGGCCGCTTCAAAGTCGAACTGCCCCGTTCCCATGATGCGGTCGAGCGCCACCTCGCTGTAGGTAGTCGGAATGATCTCCGCGTCTGGGTTGAGCGTGCGCAAAACGCCCGAGAGATACTCGACCTCCTGGTCGCTTACGAGATCGGTCTTGTTGAGCAGCAGCACGTTCGCAAACTCGAGCTGATCGACGATCAGGTCGCTGATCAGGCGCTCGTCGTCGGGCGCGGTTTCCTGCCCGCGATCCTTCAAGAAGTCCGTCGAGTTGAAGTCGGTCGTAAAGCGGTGCGCGTCGACTACCGTGACCATCGTATCGAGGCGCGCGAACGAGGAAAGCGTCTCGCCCCATCGGTCTTCAAAGGCAAACGTCACCGCCACCGGCATCGGCTCCGAGATGCCGCTCGACTCGATCACGAGATGGTCGAACCGGCCGGCCTGCGCCATCTTTTTCACCTCCACCAACAGGTCTTCCCGCAGCGTGCAGCAGATACAGCCGTTCGACATCTCGACGAGGTTCTCCTCAGTGCGCGAGAAGCCGACGTCCTCGACGAGCGCTGCGTCGATGTTTACCTCCGACATGTCGTTTACGATGACCGCGACGCGCGTCCCGGACTGGTTGTGAAGGATATGGTTGAGCAGGGTGGTCTTGCCAGCGCCGAGATAGCCGGAAAGGACGGTAACAGGTAGGCGGCTCATGAGCAGCGTGCTACGTGAGAGAAAATCAACGCGTGGACCTTAAATACACACTTTAATGTGTATTGTTACGCATTAACCTCAATTTTATGATTGTGCCCTTTTCTTCGGCATGAAAAACAGTCGAGGTGTGGGCGCGTCCGTGCCGCTCGGTTTCACCGGTCTGGTGGTTAGGTGCCGAGATCTCACCATTGCCCCCCGAAGGGAAAGAGGAGGAGTCGTCGATTTTCCCCGACACCGAGGCCGAACCTTACCAGCGGCTTCAGAAATCGATCTGAGAACCTGTTTCAATTTATGTTTTCGGGCTACGAGCGGCTTCGATGGGCTGCAAATCATCCCCGATCTCGGTCCGTAGCTCCACTACGCCCCTCGATCGAGGTCCGATTTTCGCCACATCGCTGCTCGCTCTCGCCGTCGAATCCAAAATCAAAACAGGTTCTGAGAGACGTTCGGCGAGCTTCCGATTGCCCCGTCGATCTTTGTGGGTGCTCAGCGAGTTGCTGGACATCCCAGAGAAGCAGCAGTATAATGAGTTTATTCTGGCATATTCTCTGATTCGGCAACGGTACTCCATAGGAGCAGTCATGAAACGTCGATCGTTTGTTCAGCTTTTGGGCACCAGCGCGCTCGCCCCCATCCTTCCAGTCGCAGCCTCTTCCACATCTACCATCACCAAACCGGAGCAGCTGCGGGAGGGCGACACCGTGGGTATTGTCAGTCCAGCAGCACCGCTGTACGAGTCGCGGGACGTTCAAATTATGGTCGAGAGTATGGAAGCGCTCGGGCTGAACGTCAACCTGAGTGAATACGTCACCGAGCGCCACGGCTACTTCGCCGGAACGGATGAGCGGCGCGCCGAAGAATTCAACCGGATGGTTCATGACGATGATATTCGAGCCATCGTCCTCGCACGCGGCGGATGGGGAAGCAGTCGCATCCTTCCGCATGTGGACTACGATGCCATTCGGGACCACCCGAAGATTATCGTCGGCTACAGCGACGTCACGGCGCTCCTGCTCAGCATCCACGCGGCGACCGGCCTCGTCACGTTTCATGGCCCTGTTGGAGCATCTCCGTGGAACCACTTCACGGCCGATCACTTCCGATCGATCTTATTTCGCAGGGAAGCGCCAACGCTGCACAATCCGGAGTCTGCGGACGACACCCTGGTTCCGGTCGACCACCGGATTCGCACGATTCGATCGGGCGCCGCCGAAGGACGGCTCGTGGGCGGCAACCTTACGCTCATCACGAGCCTTCTAGGTACGGGACACCTCCCGAGCTGGGAGGATGCCCTCCTGTTTACGGAAGACATTGGCGAGGCCGTATACCGGATCGATCGGATGCTCACGCAACTCGGGCTATCCGGCGTGCTCGACGGGATCGGGGGATTTATCTTTGGGACCTGCGAGGAGTGCACGCCTGAACGACGGGTGAGCGGATTTACGCTGGAAGACGTGCTCGATCAGCATATTGCGCCTCTCGACGTGCCCGCCTGGTCTGGAGCCCTCATTGGCCATCAGGATAAAAAGTTTACCGTCCCCATCGGCGTGCGCGCTGCCATCGACGCCGATGCCGGAACGATTCGATTGCTCGAACCGGGCGTTCGATCCGCCCCCTAACCCAAACACCCGGCCCCTCGAACGTGGGTCGTATCGGCCCAACACGGAAGCGGGCGCGCCCAGCCGGCGGAGGCGCTTCTCTCAAACGGGAGTAGGGCGCCGCCAATCCCGGCGGCCGTGAGCTTG
>OBKM01000852.1_pt1 | contig 13844 bp, 12 predicted proteins | sample 1519691 | NCBI WGS metagenome assembly OBKM01 (sample SAMEA37050418, study PRJEB22526) | metagenome | biome: saline pan; feature: lake; material: water | place: Egypt | collected 2015 | depth 0.5 m
ACACTCGTGGTATCGGTCCCGAAGCCACCCACCTCACACTCCAGGTGGTCCTCGTAGAGCCGGTACTCCGTGGTTCGTGCGTACCGCCGGGCCCACCAGACCGCCAGTACCAGTCCGAGCAACAGGACACCGACACCGGTCACGAGCGCGAGGCCGGGACTGAACAGGGCGGTGAACACGGCAACGAAGACGGCAAACAGGACGATATGGAACAGGGCCTTCGAGACGAGCTCCAGCACCGTCGCCCGCGGGTTCGGCCGGAGCACGCGCACCGGTTCGCTGGCCCCTGTAACGCTCATCGTCGTGGGTTCGACAGGCAGTCGAACCGGTGTTGCCCGTCGAGACTGTCGGCGTCGACGAGCCGCCGCAGGTCCTCGTACAGTTCCCTGGGGTTGTCGATGTTGTCGATCGTGATGTCCTCGCCGCCCCGGGTGTGTACCTCGACGCTGCCGACGCCGTACGGTTTCTGCAACAGGCGCTTTTGCACCGAGATGTTCTCGACGTTCTCGATTCGAACGGCGGTTCGACTCTCGGAGAGGACACCCCCTTCCTTCTCGATTCGGTCGGCGTACACGCGGTAGACCGTGTTCTCGCCGAGTCGACGGAAGTACCACACGCTCCCGACGAAGCCCCCGGCGATGAATAGCACCGGCAGTACGACCGGAACCGCACCGAGCCACCCCGACGTGCTCACCCCGGTCAGTGCCGCGAGTCCAACGACACCCCAGAACGAGAGCGCGTGGCTCCCGAGACCGCCGGCAAACGCGACAAACAGGCCGACGATGATCCCGTACGGGGTCAGCGACCCGGCCTGTATCTCGAACTCCCCGAGTGGTTCCGTGCTCGCCGACATTTGCACCCCGATACTATCAAACTGGTCGCATAAATATTTCTCTCCGTGTCCCCGCAGTCACCGGGTCTGGTTGGCAGGCAGCACAGTACCGAGTAATATGGGTTGTCTCCCGCTCGACGCGGCATCCGGCGCGGGTTTATATTTCAGGACGGGACCACCAGGCCCATGTCCGGAGACAGGACAGTCGACCGTCGAACGGTACTGCAGGCACTCGGCGCGGCCGCCGTCGTCGGCGTCTCGACCGCGGGCACCGCGGCGGGCGGGGGTGGCGAGGGGCGCGCGGGTGACCACGGGCCGGATGGAGGTCACCGGCCGGACACCGGCGAGGGTTCGCCGAAGCCGGAGGGAACCCTGACCGGCCTCTACAACGGGACCGTCGACCGGGTGGTCGACGGCGAGTACGTCGTGATACTCGTCGAGTCGGGTGGCACGGTCATCGACCAGCAGGTCGTGTCCGCGTCGGAGTACCCCTCGCTCGGGCCGGGGGACCCGGTCTCGCTGTTTTTCCTCTTCGGGAGTCTCCTCGCGCTCTGGCCGGCCTCGTAGCCGACCGCCGCCGCACTCGGTTCAGTTTCCTCGCCTCCGTGGGCTCGGAGCTCTCCCGGGAACGGTAGACTTGTGCCCGTCGAGGCCTCCGTTCGGGTATGGGAACAGCAGACGGCGGCCACCGTGATGCCGCGATCGCCGCGCTTGCAGACAGGGAGTACAGCCGCGCGGGTGACGAGTACACCCGCGCCGGGTGGCGGGTGCTCGCCGACCCGCGAGAGCAGGAGTCGGTCGACACGTTCGAGCCCGGCGAGCAGGGCTGGGTCGGCGTCGGACTGGGCTACCTGGTCGCGGCGACGGCCAGTTACCGCGTCGCGGGGGCGAGCGGGCGGGCGAGCAGGCGCGGCGTCGCCGGGGTTGCGGTCGCCGGTGACCTGGCGACGCGGGCCAGGCCGGTACAGGCGGCCTGCTTCCGGGAATTTGTCGCCGACTTCCGGGCGGTCGCCGGGCTCGATGGCGCGGCCGAGGCCTACGAGACCGCGAGCGCCGCCTACGAGGACGCCGCCGGCGATATCGAGGACCCACAGCGCTGGGGGACGACACCGCTTTTCGAGGCGGCCGCCGAGCCGCTCAAGCAGCTCGCGCGCGGGCAGGACAACGGCGAGATCGCGGTCACCTGGTCGGATCTCCACGGCCCGGACCCGGACCGGCCGGGCGCCTTTCTCGCTCACCGCGCCGAGTACAAGCGCCAGCGGATGCCCGGGCTCGTCGAGCGGGCCGTCGACGACGGCTACCTGGCCGCGCCCCGCGGGTCGACCGCCTACGGAACCGACGCCTACCGCTGTCCGGCCTGTGGCTCGACCGACGTCAACTGGGTCGGCCCGGACACGCTCTGTCTCCGTTGCTCGCGGCCCGTCGAGGAGGTCTAGAGCTCGCCCGCCGCGGCCATCTCGCGCAACTCGGCGACCCGCTCGCGGATCTCCGCCATCTCGCCGGACTCCTGCTTGTTGTCGACGTGGCTGTACATCAGCCCCATCCGGTGGTTCGAGCGGAGCTGGTCCTCGTTGCGGTCCAGAAAGTCCCAGTACAGGGCGTTGAACGGGCAGGCACGGTCGCCGGTATCCTTGGTCTTGTAGTACTTGCAGTCCCCACAGTAGTCCGACATCCGGTCGATGTAGTTCGCCGAGGAGACGTATGGCTTCGTGGCGAACACGCCGTGGCCGTACTGGCCCATCTCGATGACGTTGGGCGTGGTCACCCAGTGGTAGGCATCGACGTAGGTGGCGTGGAACCAGTCGTTGAGCTGTTCGGGTTCGACACCCCACAGGGTGGCGAAGTTGGCGAGGACCATCAGCCGCTGGATGTGATGGGAGTAGCCCCGCTCGTGGACATCGTCGACGGTCTCGGCGAGGCAGTTCATCTCGGTCTCGCCGCTCCAGTACAGCTCCGGCAGGTCGTGCTCGGCCCCGAGCTGGTTCGCACCGCCGAGCTCCGGCATCGCGTGCCGGTAGACGTGTCGCATGAACTCCCGCCAGCCGAGCACCTGCCGGATCGCCCCCTCGGCGGAGTTGAGCGCGATATCGTCGTCGGTCCGGTAGGCCTCCTCCATCGCCTCGATCACCTCGGCCGGGTGGAGTAGCCCGATATTGATACTCGACCCCAGAAGCGCGTGTGCCATCGCCCAGTCGTCGGCCCGCATCGCGTCCTGGTAGGGGCCGAACTCGGGGAGGCGCTCCTCGACGAACCCCCGGAGCTGGCGGACGGCCTGTCGCCGGGTGACCGGCCACGGAAACGCCGCGATGTCGGACCTCCCCCAGGTGTCGAACTCCTCGGTGACCCACTCGGCGGTCTCGGCCGTGAGCGCGTCGTGGTCGTGGTCCGGAACCGGTGGCGACTCCCACTCCGGCGGGGGGAACTCCTGGTTCTGGTCGTCGTAGTTCCACTCGCCGCCGACCGGGTCGTCCCCGTCCATCAGGACGCCCGTCTGTCGGCGCATCCACCGGTAGAACGACTCGTGGCGGAAGCTTCCGCCGTCGTTTGCCCACTCGTCGAACGCCTGGCGGGTGCTCACGAACAGTTCGTTGTCGACGACCCGCAGTTCCCCACCGGCCTCGGCCACGAGCTCGCGAAACCGCTCCGGGGAGCCGTGGCTCGGCGACCGCATCGTGACCAGTCGGGCGTCGGGGTTGGCCGCGAAGAACCGCTCGAAGGCCTCGCCGAAGGTCTCTGCCTGCAGGTAGACGACATCGTACCCGGCATCGCGAAGCCGGTCGCGAAACTGTCGCATCCCGGCAAACAGGAGTGTCAGCTTGTGGTGGTGGTAGGGCTTGCGCCGCGCGAACCTGTGTGCCTCGATCATCAGTACGCGGCTTCCTGCCTCCGCGCGGGCGAGCGGGCCCGACTCGGTTGTCAGCTGCGTGCCCAGCACCCACGGCACGTCTCGCTCCGCCAGGTCGTACTCCGGTGGCGCTCCCACCAGCGGCTGTTGCATACCCGTTGTAGGGTGTCCCGACGGATATGTGCTCTGACCACTCGACCGCCGCGACGGCCACCGTGACGACCCGGGTGGCGCCGGACAGAGAAACGGCTATACCCGTCGAGACAAGAGATACGAGTATGGTCCGCGTCAGCGAGACAATCACGATCGACCGCCCGCTCGAGGAGGTGTTCGCGTACCTCGACAGGCCCGAGAACCACGCCGAGGTGACACCGAGCCTCGAAACCTCAGAGACCGTCGAGCAACTCGACAACGGCGGCAAGCGCGCCAGCTACGTCTACCAGATGGCCGGTATCACCCGCGAGGGCCATCTCACCGAGACCACCCACGAGGAGGGCGAGCGGATGGTCTTCGAGATGTCCGGCGACATCACCGGCGAGATAGAGTTCTCGTTCACGGCCGCCGACGGTGGCACCGAGGTGACCTACGCCGCCGAGTACGACCTGCCGGGCAGGGTCATCTCGCGGGTGGCAGAGCCGTTCGCGAAGCGGTACAACAGGCGGGAACTCCGGACGACACTCGAGAACCTGAAGACACGCCTGGAGACCGCACCCGAGGCCGAGAGCGGCGCCTGAGACTGCCGTCGGCGGAGAGTGAGTCGCCGGTCGACACGCTTAGGTATCCGAAAGCGCCATCTACTGTCAATGAGCACCGACACCGCCGGCGAGCGCGAGTCAGAGCACTCGGAGGTCTTCGAGCAGGTCTGTGCGGAACTCGTCGAGCGGTTGCTCGCGGGCGAGATCGACCGCGAGAACCTCGAGACCGCGAAGACCGAGGTCTGTGGCAACTACTCCTCGCCGCGGGTGCCCCGCAACTCGGACCTGCTGGATTTTGCCGGCGACCGGCGCGAGGAGCTCGAATCGGTGCTGCAACGCAAGCCGGTCCGCACGGCCTCCGGTGTCTCGCCGGTGGCGATCATGACCTCGCCACGGCGGTGTCCCCACGGCAAGTGCCTGTACTGTCCGGGTGGGCCGGACTCGGAGTTTTCCAGCGCACAGAGCTACACGGGTCACGAACCCGCCGCCGCGCGTGGTGAACAGAACGACTACGACCCGTACGGACAGGTCACGCTACGGCTCGAACAGCTCCGGTCGATCGGCCACCCCGTCGACAAGGTCGAACTCATCCTCATGGGTGGCACGATGACCGCCCGCAGCCACGACTACCAGGAGTGGTTCGTCAAGCGGGCGCTGGAGGCGATGAACGACTACGACCTCGATGCCGACCCCGACCCTGCCGAGGGGGAGTCGTTCGCACAGGACACCGAGGCGGTCGAGTTTCGCTACCTGGAGGATGTCATCGCGGAGAACGAGACGAACGCGATCCGGAACATCGGCACCACCTTCGAGACAAAGCCCGACTGGTGTGACCCCGAGCAGATCGACCGGATGCTCCGACTGGGCGGGACGAAGGTCGAGGTCGGCGTCCAGACCACCTACGAGCGGGTCAACCGCGAGATGCACCGCGGGCACGGCACGCAGGACTCGCTGGATGCCAACCGTCGCCTGCGCGATGCGGGGTTCAAGGTGGGCTTTCACATGATGCCCGGCCAGCCTGGCATGAGCAAGGAGATGTGCCTGGAGGATTTCCGGCGACTCTTCGAGCGCCCGGAGTGGCGACCGGATTACCTCAAGATATACCCGACGCTGGTCGTCGAGGGAACCGCTGTCTACGACTGGTGGCACCGCGGGGCGTTCGAGCCACTCGACAACGAGGAGGCCGCCGACCTGGTGGCCGAGATCATGTCGATGATACCCCGGTACACCCGGCTCCAGCGCGTCCAGCGCGACATCCCCGCGGACTTCATCGAGGGGGGCGTCTGGAAGTCGAACCTCCGACAGCTCGCGGGCAAGCGCCTGGCCGAGCGGGGCCTGAGCTGTGACGACATCCGGAGCCGGGAGGTCGGACACAACGACGGGACACCCGAGACGGTCGAGCGACGGGTCGAGACCTACGAGGCCGCCGGTGGGACGGAACAGTTCATCAGTTACGAGGATTTCGACCGGGACCTGCTCGTCGGCTTCTGTCGTCTCCGGTTCCCGAACGACCCCGTCCGGCGCGAACTCGAAGACGCCGCCGTGGTCCGGGAGCTACACGTCTACGGGAGTGAGGTGCCCATCGGCGAGGACGGCGACGGAACCGCCGGACAGCACCAGGGTTACGGCCGTCGACTCCTCCGCGAGGCCGAGCGCATCGCCGCCGACGCCGGCTACCGGAAACTCGCCGTCCTCAGCGGCGTCGGCGTCCGCGAGTACTACCGCGAGAAACTCGGCTACCACCAGGACGGCCCGTACGTGAGCAGACGGCTCTGACCGCGGAACGCGACTGCCAGAGTTTATATGCCACCCCTCCTAACCTGTTAGTATGAGCAACACCGTTCAGGTCGAGCAGTCCGGAACCCGAGACAGGGAGGGGTTCCTGCGCACCGACAGGCAGGGGGTCGTGGTCGACCTGCAGGGTGACGCGGCGACACTGCTGGGTGTCGGGCGCGGGGGCCTGGAGGGCGAGCAACTCGGGGCACGGTTTCCCGGGTCGGAGCTCGCGGCGGCCTGCCGGCAGGCCCGCGAGTCCGGGCGGCCGACCGGGTTCGAGGGTGGCGACGGCTGGCGGATATCCGGCACCGCGTACCCCGTCGACGACGGTGCCGTGGCGGTGTTCCGGGCCGATACCGCAACCGAGGAGGAACGGGCACTCGAATCCCTGCACGACATCGCGACCGACCCGACACTCACGACCGAGGGGAAGATAGAGCAGATGCTGGCGGTCGGGGCGCGGCGACTCGGCACGTCGTACAGCTTCCTATCACGCATCGAGAACGGAACACACGAGGTCGTCCACGCGGCGGCCGCGGAGGCCCCGGAGCCGGACCCGGAGGCGTTCGGACAGGGTGCAACGACGCCGGTGTCGGCGACCTACTGCCGACACACCGTCGACAGTGACGAGCCGGTCGCGATACAGGCGGCCGGTCGCGAGCTGTCGGGCGACCCCGCCTACGAGCAGTTCGGCCTGGAGTGTTACCTGGGCGCGACCGTCCGGGTCGCGAGCGAGGAGTTCGGCACGGTCTGTTTTGTCGACCCGGAGCCGCGTGACTGGCCGTTCGACGAGCGCGAGCAGACGTTCGCGGAACTGCTGACCAACTGGATTCACTACCTGCTGGAACAGCAGGCCTACGAGCGAGAGCTCGAACAGCAACAGGCCTTCACCGAGAGTCTTATCGACAGCCTGCCGGACCCGCTGTACGCGTTCGACACCGACGGCGAGTTGATCCGCTGGAACGACCAGCTGGCGGCCGTGACCGGGTACGGCGACGACGAGCTCGACGGGATGAGTCTCGCCGACTTCGTCCCGGAGCGCCACCGCGAGCGGGTCGAGGCGAGCCTGGAGCGTGCCCGTGACGGGGCACAGGCGTCCGTCGAGGTGGCACTGGAGACCGCAGACGGCGCGGAGATACCCTACGAGTTCTCGAGTGCGCCGCTCCGGGCCGGTGACGGCACGGTGTCGGGAACGGTCGGCGTCGGCCGGGACATGACCGTCCAGGCAGCACACCTGCGCAGGCTCGCCGACCTGCTGGAGTCCAGCCGGTCGTTCACGCGGGCACAGAGCCCCGAGGCGGTTGCCGAGGCGGCCGTCGACGCGGCACGGGAGGTGCTGGGGTTCGAGACGAGCATCGTCCGGTTACACGACCCCGAGCACGACCAGCTCGACCCCGTCGCCGCGACCGACCACGCCCGCGACCTGCTCGGTGACCGCCCGGTCTACGCGGTCGACGAGGGCTACCCCGGCGAGGTGTTCGAAACCGACGACCCGCTGGTCGTCGAGAACCTCGGCGAGCGAGACAAGGGCCCGGACGAGCTCGCGGCGGCGATGTACGCCCCGATGGGCTCGTGGGGGACGATAAGCGTCGGGTCGACCGACCCGGACGCGTTCGACGACGCCGACGAGCACGCTCTTGCCCTGCTGGCGACGGGCGCGGCGGCGGCCTGCACGCGCGCCAGGCGCGAGCACGAGCTCCGCGAGGCCCGGGCACACACCGAGCGGGTTCTCGACCGGGTCAACGGGCTCGTCCGCCGGACCGTCGAGGTGCTCGTCGAGGCCAGGACCCGCGAGGAACTCGAAGACGGCGTCGTCGCGGAACTCGCGGGGACCGAGCCGTTCAGCTTCGCTCTTCTCGCCCGGCCGGATGTCGCCGGTGACCGCCTCGAGCCGACCGCGTGGGCCGGCACGACCGACACCCCGGTCGAGGAGTTGCGCTTCTCGACGGCCGAGACCGACCCGGTTGGCGCGGTCTACCGCGAGGGGACAACGCGACTGCTCGAACGCGAGCGGTTGCCCGACGGCTGGCCCTGGCCGGGGCTCGGGGACACGACGGAGGCGCTCGTGGCCGTGCCGCTTGTCTACCGGGATACCAGCTACGGCGTGCTCGTGGTCTGTGCCGGAGAGCGGGACGTCCTCGACGAGCGCGAGCAGGCGGTGCTCGATGCGCTGGGGCGGGCGAGCGCGAACGCCATCAACGCGATCGAGCGCGGTCGCATTCTCGATGCCACCGAGATAATCGAACTCGAGTTCTCGGTGGGTGACCCCGACCTGCTTTTCAGCCGGCTCTCGGGCGCGGGCGGGGTGATCGAGTCAGCGGGTGTCGAACCCCGGTCGGATGGCAACGTCGAGCTGTACCTCTCGGCGACCGATGTCGACCCGGCGGCGTTCGAACAGCGCGTTCGCGAGGACCCCGAGGTGGAGTCGGTGACCTGCATCGTCGCCCGCGAGCGGGAGTGTCTCCTCGAGGTCGTCGTCGCGGAGTCGCTACTGGTGAGAGTCGCCGAGTTCGGGGCCGCAATCCAGGCCGTTCGCGCCGAGACCGGCACCACCCGCATCACGGTCGAGCTCCCCCACGAGGCGGAGGCGCGTGAACTGTTCGATATCGTCGCCGACCGCTACCCCGGAACGGAACTGCTCGGCTATCACGAGCGCGAGCGGCCGGTCGAGACCCGGCAGGATTTCACCGCCGCCATCAGCGACCGCCTCACCGACCGCCAGGAGACCGCCCTCCGGACGGCCTACCTCGGGGGCTTTTTCGACTGGCCCCGCGGCGTCGACGGGAACGACCTGTCCGACGCGATGGACATCTCCCGACCCACCTACCACCAGCATCTCCGGGCCGCACAGGCCAAGGTCTTCGAGGAACTGTTCGAGAACTAATCCGGGAGTCTCAAGAGTCCACGGACGGACTCTCATGCAGGATGGACAGACAACAGGCGACGCAGGCGTGTACCGACGTCGTCGACGCGGTGAGCGAGGCCGTCGTCAGCGACCGGGAGTTCCTGGAGACGGTCCTGATGGGGTTGCTCGGCCGCGGACACGTCCTGCTGGAGGACGTTCCCGGCACGGGCAAGACACTGACCGCCCGGAGTGTGGCGACCGCGCTTGGGCTCTCATTTTCCCGGATTCAGTTCACGCCGGACCTGCTTCCGGCGGATGTCACCGGAACCTACGTGTTCAACGAGCAGGACCGCGAGTTCGAGTTTCGCGCCGGCCCGGTGTTCGCGAACGTGGTGCTGGCAGACGAGATCAACCGCGCGCCGCCGAAGACACAGTCGGCCCTGCTGGAGGCGATGGGTGAGGGGCAGGTCACCGTCGACGGTGACACACACGAGTTACCCGACCCCTTCTTCGTCATCGCCACGCAGAACCCGGTCGAACAGGAGGGCACATTCGCGCTGCCGGAGGCACAGGTCGACCGCTTTATCGTCAAGACGAGCCTCGGCTACCCCGAGTTCGAGGGGGAACTCACGCTGTTGAAGCGTCGTGACGGTCGGGCCGCGCGCAGCCCCGGCGTCGAGTCGGTGCTCTCGACCGACGCGGTGCGGGACCTGCGACGGGTCCCCGAGTCGATCCGCGTCGACGAGGACCTCATGCGGTACGCACTCGGGCTGACGCGGGCGACACGGACCGACCACCGCGTCTCCATCGGCGTCTCGCCGCGTGGCTCACAGCGACTGTTCGAGGCCGCCCGCGCCCGCGCAGTGCTGAGCGGCGCGGACTTTGTCACGCCGGACACGATAAAGCGTATCGCCGAACCCGTGCTTGCACACCGTCTCGTGCTCACCGCGGACGCACAGGTCAGCGGTGTCGACAAGCGTGATATCGTCGCCGACGTGCTCGAGGACACCCCGGTGCCGACCGTCGAGTGACCGGGGTCGGCGGCGACCGCCCGAGACACCACCACGTTTTACTCCCGCGCCCGCGGAACCCCGCTATGTCCGATGAGCGCGAGGACAACACGGACGGCCCGGCACGGCACCGGCGGGTGACACGGCACCCGGCGCCGCCGGGTCACAACTCCCTGCACCGGTGGTACCGGGCGCGAAACCCGCTCCGGGTCGCGCTCCAGTACCTCCTCATCCAGCTGTGTCGGGTCAGCCCGAGCCTGCGGCTGAAACGCTGGGTGTTTCGCCGCCTCGGGATGACCGTCGGCCCCGGGGTCGCCTGGGGCCTGGAGTCGACCCCCGACGTGTTCTGGCCCGAGAAGATCACCGTCGGCGAGAACGCCATCATCGGGTACGACGCGACCATCCTCTGTCACGAGTTTCTCCGCGACGAGTACCGCGTCGGCGAGGTGGTCATCGGCGACGGCGCGATGGTCGGGGCCGGCGCGACCGTGTTACCGGGGGTGGAGATCGGGGCCGGGGCACAGGTGGCCGCGAACTCGCTCGTGACCGACGACGTCCCGCCGGGGTCGGTTGTCGCCGGCGTTCCGGCGACCGAACGCGCGTGAGACACGCCGGTGCGCGTGCCTGCTTTGTAGCTCCAGCACCGAGACCACGACGATGAGCGAGACCGGCTTTCGAACCCTGCTGCCGGGGCGCCCGGAGTCGCGGTCGACCTGGGGCCTGCTCGTGTTCGGCGTCGGGGCCGTTATCCTGGCGGCCCGACTGTCGTGGTCGGCCCCGACACTCGAGGCCCGCGTGGTGCGTGACATGACACTGTTTGTCCTCGTCCCGCTTGCACTCGGGGCGGTCTACGGCAGGCGCATCGGGTGGACGATCAACCGGCAGGCGCTCCGTGACACGGTCGCGCTTGCGGCGTTTGTCACCCCCTTCTACGTCGTCGGGTCGACACTGCCGACGATCCGCGCCCACTACCCGATGTGGAGCACGTCGCCGGCGCTCGATAGCTTCCTGCCCCACGCGGTCCAGCTCTTTCTGATCGCGCTCGCGGCCGAGACCTACTACCGGGGGCTGCTCTGTGTCGGCCTGCGGGAGTTCGGGTTCAAGTGCGTGTTCGTCAGCCCGGTCGTGTACGCGCTGATGCACTCGAGCAAGCCACCGATCGAGTTTGCCCTCTCCGGGCCGACCGATGTCCTGTTTGGCGCTGTCGACTACCGCAGCGGGTCCATCCTGCCCTCGACGGTCGCGCACGGCTTCGGGCTCGTCCTGCTGGACTGGCTCGTCCTGCACGACCCCGTCCTCCCGCAAGAGCAGGTGCTCCGGGCGCTGGATTGGCTACCGCTCCCGCTGTGAGCGTGACTCTCCTGCGACGCCGTAACTTCAACCACGCAGGATATACGGGGCCAACGGTGGTGTGTGTGGGGCCATTGTATCGTTATACGCATGAGTTTCGACCTGACCGACGAGGTTGCGGTGGTAACCGGCGGGACGCGAGGTATCGGGCGCGCCATCTCGGAGAAGTTCGCGGCCAGTGGCGCGACTGTCGTCGCAAACTACTACTCGAACGAGGAGGCCGCGGCCGAGACGGCAGCGGCGATGGCCGAGTACAGCGACGAGTCGCGGGTCATGCAGTTCGACGTGAGCGACGCCGACCAGGTCGCGGAAGCCTTCGACACGATCCACAGGGAGATCGGGGCCCCGACGATCCTGGTCAACAACGCCGGCATCCTGGAGAAAGACCCCCTCGACTGCACGACAGAGGGCTGCTGGGACAAGGTGCTCGACGTGAACCTGAAGGGGACCTTCCTCTGTTCGCGCGAGGCGATCCCGATGATGAAAGAGCAAGATAGCGGCGCAATCGTCAACGTGTCGAGTGTCGCCCGCGAGAACGGCTCCCCGGGGCTTGGCGGCTACGCCGCCACGAAGGGCGGGCAGGTCTCGCTGACCCGCGTGATGGCCCAGGAGTACGGCCCACACGGCATCCGAACCAACGCCATCGCGCCGGGACTCATCGAGACGGAGATCTGGAAGGACGAGGACGGCGAGGACAAGCTCCTCGAGGAGGGAAGCATGGACGACCTGTGGGTCGAGCAGAGCCCGCTCGGTCGCGTCGGACTGCCAGAGGACGTGGCCGGTGCGGCCGCCTTCCTCGTCTCCGACGAGGCGAGTTACGTCAACGGCGAGGTCCTCACCGTCGACGGCGGAACGAACTTCTGAGCGGGTTACCCCCCACGGATGCACCCGACACCGCTCACCCGGCAAGTCGAGCGACGCGCTCGCGAGGCGGGAGTCGTCGGTGCCGGTGGCGGTGGCTTTCCGGCGTACGCGACGTGGACAGCGGGTGATGTCGGCAATCTGCTCGTCAACCACCAGGAGAGCGAGCCAAACTGCGGGACAGACAGGTGGCTCGGCCGCGAGTTCGCGCCGGAACTGGCGGGACTTTTCGAGCGGTTGCTCGCCGGCCCGCTCGACCGGGTTGTCGTCGGCGCGAAACAGCGGGACCGGGACCTGCTCGCCCCGCTCGTGCGTGCGACCGGGGCGACCGTCCACGAACCCGAGATGCTTCCGCTCGACCCGGCCGACGGTGCGGGCGGGGTCGTCGTCGCGCTCACCGACGACACCTACGAGTACGGCACCGAGAGCCTCCTGTTGCAGGTCGTCGCCGACACGGTCGTCGGTCGTGACCCGCCAACAGACCACGGCTGGGTGGTTCACAGCGGTAACAGCGCGGAAGCCCACCGGCTTTAGCCGTCCTCAGAACGCGGAGCGTTCTGATGTGCCAGTCAGAAATCGTAGATTTCTGACGACGTGGGAGGAAGCGCGTAAGCTCCGTGCAACAATCCACCGACTACGACATTGCCGACTCCCCAGCGTTATACAAAACTATTAATAAAGAGTAGCTGTTACCGTGATGTATATGGCGTGGGAGGTAACTCGAACGGTTCGTGTCCGTCTCAACGTACCTGACGACCGCAAGAGTGACCTCCATGCCACCAACTCCAAATTCCAGCACTGCGCGAACCGTACCGCAGACTGGGCGTGGCGCTATCCCGATGGGGATTGCGTAACCAGCAAGAGGGAAGCCGAAGCCGCCATCTACGACGACCTTCGTGAAGAGACAGACTACCTCCACGCGAATCTCGTCCAGAAGGCCATCAAACGCGCTACCGACGACATTGACAACTGTGTTGACCGGCTTGCAGACAGTGAGAACACCAGCAAGCCCCACTACGATACGTTCAGTATCGTCTACGACAAGCGAGCGGCGACCTACTACCGTGACAGAGTGAGTCTCGCCACCGTCAACGGCAGAGTCGAATGCGAATACGACCTCCCCGACGACCCCGAAGGCACACCACACGGCGAATACCTGCTGAACGACGACTACTCCTTTTCGACCAGCACCGTCCACTACGACTCAGAAGCCGACGAGTTCTACCTCCACGCCGCGATGGAACGGAAACTCGACGTGAACAGTCCTGAGAAAGCCGAGCATTCGAGAGTGCTTGGCGTGGACTGCAACGTTGATGACCACATTGCCGTGACCTCAACAGGCGCATTCGTCGGGAACGCCGACTACCTTAACCATCAACGCCGCGAGTTCGAGAAACGACGTGCCAGCCTGCAACAGACGGGGACACGGAGTGCCCACCTGACCTTCCAGCGCATTGGCGACACGTTCGGACGCTGGAGCGAAGACTATCTGCACCAGTGTTCCAAAGAAATCGTTGCCGAAGCCAAGCGCCACGGCTGTACGCACATCGCCTTCGAGGACTTGGAGCAGATTCGAGCGCGGATCAGCGACGGCAAGACGTTCCAACAATGGGCGTTCCGCGAACTGCAA
>OBKM01000853.1_pt1 | contig 13829 bp, 4 predicted proteins | sample 1519691 | NCBI WGS metagenome assembly OBKM01 (sample SAMEA37050418, study PRJEB22526) | metagenome | biome: saline pan; feature: lake; material: water | place: Egypt | collected 2015 | depth 0.5 m
TGGCGACGTGGAAACGACGAGGACTTGATCCACCTGAACAGCTCCAGTCAATTCTAGGTGGGAGAGAACTTCGGTAGGGACGAGAGGCATCACTGAGTGGTGTATCTTGGTCTTGCTATCCAACTACATTGTTTCTATGACACGCTATGATGCTATAAATTGTACGTGAAGAATGTCAACGGCCAGTAGTCTTAATTAATCTAATCACGGAGGAATTGTAGGTGAATATGTCGCTTCCATCTGTGTCAGTTGTCGTCCCAACGTATGAGCGTCCCAAACTACTGGAAACCGCACTTGAGTCGATTACCTCTCAACACTATGAGGGGGAGATTGAGGTGGTCGTTATGGATGGGAGTGAACAAAAATCTGCAGAGTCTGTCGTCGACGCGTATCCACAAGCAACGTACTATCCACAACGCGAACACGTGTCTCGACAACCGTCCCGAATCAAAGATATCGCCGCTGCACGAGAGGTTGGCGTATCCGTCGCTGATGGCGACTACATCCACTTTCTCGATGATGACGATGAACTCGAGCCCGACGCTATCGCGGCGAAAATGAGCGCGCTCGAACAGACACCGAACGCTGGGGTGGCCTACAGCGCAATCGAGAAAGCCGACGGGACGGTCAAACACGTGCCCGATGTCGTCGTCGGCAACGAGTTGGCGTTCGTGTTGACGAATCTCCGACCACCACTCGTTCCGTCGACGCTGCTGGTCAAGCGTGACGTGCTGATGGACTGCCCACCGTTTCAGACGCTCCCACACGACGATCTCGGGTTGCTCGTCGAACTCTGTCTGCGAACGACGTTCGTCTACGTGGACGAGCCCCACGCGCGTCGAAACCAATCACCGTCGCTTGCGCAGTCGCCAGCAGCACAGGCGGGCCGATTGGGAGTATACGAGAGATACGCAGGGCTACGGAGTCGACTCTTATCCGCAGAGCTACAACAGGAAGCAACGAACGCGGCTACGCGAATCCAGCGACAACTCCAGCAGTACGAGGACGCGTCGACAGAGACGAATTAGCGTCCAAGTAACTGGGCATCGTCGACGAATATTCACAGCTATATTTCCTCTATACCATCATACGTTGGTATTGATTTTAATATGTATGTGTTTACGCCCAGCAAATCACAAGACAGCGAAAGGATTCGTTTGATACCGGAATTCGGATTTCAGCGGCGTGATTTCAGATATCCCGTCGCTGTCTACCGATTTACGAAACTACCGATGGACGGCGACACCACTTATCAAAAATATTAACATCTGTTTTCAGCCGTTTCAAGTGCTGAGGACGTTCTTGATGGGGGTAAACACTTACTTTTAATATATCTCTGTCCGAACACTCCTTAACCAGTTGTATTAGCCAACACGGGTATTCGTCGAGTTAGACTCGGTCGCGACTGGCAGACTGAAGGCAGACAGGAGCGATACAGAACGATGACTGATCAAGAAATAATAGATAGACTCGACCGACTCGAATCACTTGTCGAACAGCAGGCAGAAACTATCGAGAAACAGCAAGACCAAATCGAACGGCAGGCCGATACCATCGAGACCCAGCGAGAACGGCTCGCGGAGATTGAAAATGATAGCGGTAGTTCGATGCCAATTAGTCGACGGGGAACCATGCAGGCTGCAGGCCTGCTCGGACTCGTCGGACTCGGGGCCGGAACTGCCAGTGCCAGCGGCAGTGGGACTGTCGGTACCGAATCGACACCAGTTGGGACAGTGTTTACCGACGCACTCGACGGCGACGTCACGAGCGACGACCGCACCGAACCGATCGACAATCTGCCGGGCAACATCTACGTCACAGAGGAGGGTGCCGAGGATCCCACCGAGAACGACGGCGACATCTGGTTCGAGTACGAGACATGAGCGAGCGCGATCCGAAAGCGAAGATCCAGCAGGGCGGCGAGACCAGGCGCGCCCAGTCGATTCTCGTCCGTGTCGACGGCGAACTGCGCGCGGTCACGGCAGCGAAGCAACGAACTGGCGAAGAGCTGGAGACGATCTTCGATCTGCCGGAACTCCCCTCCTGGAAGCACCTGGTCGGGTGGTACGACGCTCAGCGGATCGAAGCCAGCGACGGTGATTTCCTCTCAGAGTGGGCTGACTCCTCGTGCCGGGCGAACACCGCAGACGACGTGAGTGGGGAGGAGCCGACGTACGAACTGGACGACGACATCTACTCGTTTTCCACCGTCGCGACGGAGGGAGACGGAGCACTTGTCCTAACTGACGAAGTCCTCACAGACGGTAGTTACACCCTCGCTGGTCTCGTGAAGGCAAACAGCACGAACGGCACCCAGCGAATCGTCCAGGACGGAAGCCTCGATAACGGTGGGTGGGGAACACGAATTGAGGGCGGAACCTGGGAACACACTCACTACGGAGCAGAGGATGTCGACACTGGCGTTTCGGTCGAGGTTGGTGAACCAATTCGCTGGATCGTACGGTACGATGCCAGCAACGAGAGTCTGGATGTCTATATCGATGGAGAACTCGAAGTCGACGGGCAGAGCGTCGGTCTCGATAACCCGGATGGCGAGTTCGCGATTGGGAAGATGATCGACGGCGACGATCAGTTCGCGGACTGCAACCACGGCGAGTACCTCGTCTGGAACGATTACAAGGACGACGCAACGGTCGACAAAATCGACGAGTATCTCGAAGAGCGGTGGACGCCGCTGGCGAACTACGACGCGACTCAGATCGATTACTCAGATGGGGAAGCGGTCGATGAGTGGAAAGACGAGGTCCGGGACAACGATCTGACCGCACCCAGCGGGCGTCGCCCGACCTACAGAGCCGACGAGATCGACGGGAATCCGGCAGTCGAGGTGTTTAATGACGAATACATGGTTTCGGACGAAACGTTCGCGCTAGATCGAGAATTCGCTGTGCTGTTCGTAATGGTTGACCCGTCTCCGGCTGGTAATAACCACATCCTCTCGTTCCGGGACAGTAACGGCTTCATTTTCCGATACAGGGATGACGACGCTGACATCTGGGCGACGACCGACGACGGGACAGTGAACCCGAGTTGGACACCGCCAGAATCGACCCCTTCTTTAAACGCAGGTGTCGTCACGAATAGCGCCGACATGACGGTCGCCTCTAGAGTTGACGGTACAGAAGAAGAGAGTGTGACACAGACTGGAACATTCCCGACTGTGAATATGGCATTGGGAGCAGATCCCGATGGAGATCTGACGGGAACTGCAACCTTCGGCGAAATCGTGGTCTACGACAGCCTCGATTCCGATCGTCTCGAAAGCGAAGAGCAGCGTCTGGCAGACAAGTGGGGGATCAGCCTTGACTGAATCTTCAGTGTCACTCTCAGTCGCACACGGAATGGATCCACGAAACCGACAGGAGGTGATACGATGACTGATGACGATTACAGGGGAACCGTCAGAGCGGAGGGAGAGTTACAGGACGTCACAAAACTCCAGGTCAGGGTCGACGACGAGTTACGCAAAATCGTGCGGGCACACCAGCGCACTGGTGGCGAACTGGAGGAGATATTCACCGAGGAGGTGTTGGATAATGCGATTCACTACTGGCCAATACTCACGCGAGAAGGCGATACCGTGACCGACGACATCGGAACTGTCGACGGGACCATCTCCGGGACCATCGAACGAGCGTCTGGCGAGTGGGTCGGCGGGTCGGCACTGGATAGTTCTGGCGACGGGAACCAAGTCGAGATGGACTCGTGGACACAGGTGTTCGAAAATCTGACCACCGACTTCGCCGTGCTGGCGACGGTTCGCGTTGAGGCGGGCGAGGATAGCGGTCACTTCGTCGATCCCATCGAGGGCACCAGCGACAATATTGTCTTCGAACCGATGGGCGTCGGCGGGTTCGGCGACTCCACGGCGGGCAGCTTCTGGGTCCGTATCGAGGATCCGTCGGGCAACGACAACCGCCTGTACACCGACCAGTTCGATATCAACGACGGAAATCGCCACCGGATCGTGTTCAACAAGCGGACGAACGACATCGATAACTGGGAGGTCTGGATCGACGGCCAACAGCGGTCGGTCGAGATCACCGAACAATCGACGCTCACGGACACTGGCGATCTGTCTAACGGAATGGGGTTTTTCAGCGCTGACAATCCGGTTGCGGGCGAACTTGACGAGGTAATCGTCACCGAGCAGTGTCTCTCCTCCCGGGCGATCCGTGAGGATTACGACCGACAGCCCTGGAATCTTCCAGACAGCGTCGCGGCCGACATCGCCGCTCGGTACGACGCGTTCCAGCTCGACAACGAGGACGGTGAAGAGCTCAGCACGTGGCCCGACGAAGCTGGCAGTGCGGATTTCGACGACGAGGGTGACCCTTCACAGCAGAGTCCAACCTACCGATTCGATGGAATCAACAACTATCCAGCGGTGGACATGACTGATTCGTCGCTGTATAGTACCGAAGCGACCCGGGTGACACATCCCTGGACGCTGTTTTTAGTCGTGCTGATTGGCGATGCAACCCCCGACCGGCTGTATCTCCTCGACGGAACGGATTCTGGAGGGGATGTCGAAAACCCGGACGGTGCCCGGATGAGCTTCGAGTGGCGCCATCCAGACGGCGATGGGAGCATGCGAATGTGGTCTGGGAGTACAGGGTTCGGAAACTCCGATTATGACGGGTTACAGACGCCCTACGACGAGGCGATTATATTTTCCGGCGTCCAGGACTCCTCGGGTGCGTTCCTGCGTACACAGCGTCGGTACGGTAATCAAGACGATAACTCTCCCGGAAATCAGGACTGGGATATTGCATCGATGATGACTGACCGGAACAACGATGGTCCGCCCTGGGACGTTACTGTCGGCGAGTTACTCGTCGTCGACACAGCACTCCCCTTCGAGGACGTTCTCGACGTCGAGAAATCGCTGACCTATAAGTGGGGTATTGACGTCGAGGAGGTCGACGAGCAACCGGCACCGCGGTATGAGTAATACACATGAGTGAAACACAATCTCCGAACGACGACGCTACTGGCAACGTGTCCAATTTCGTATTGGCCAGACTCTCGATAACCGATTTCCGGCAGGAGTATGGCGTCGCAATTCTCGTTTGGGTGCTAGTCGTGCTGTTGCTTGGTCTCGTGCTCTCGGGTATGGCGCTCGCCCAGACACCCGACGAACCCGATCTTGACTGCGTCGGTGACGGCGGGGGCGTTCCCTACACCACTGATTCCGGACTGACGGTCTACGAGAACGACACCGACGGGACGATAGACACGTTTTATTTCCCCGAGTCTGACACGGTCCGGTTCGCTTACCAGAGTGACGCCGTCAATCTCACCGGCGAGGCTGACGCACAACTCCGACTGGAAAGCGGTACTGGCGACGTGACCTGTCTCGCGGATGCCAACACCGAGGAAACGACCGTCAAAATTAGTCCCGACGACGAAAATGACGTCACGATCGATGGAGAGTTCGACGGCTTCGCGTTCCGTGATGTGGTGACCGACCCCGACGAGGAGACAGCCGATATCGCCTACGACGGCGATCCAGACGAACTGACAGTCGAGGTCGGCCTCGAGGACGGCGAGGACGTGAGCGCGGTCGACGTGAGTGACAGTTCGGAACTCGATTCCGACACGGTCAACGATGGCGAGGTGACGTTCACCGAGTTGCCGACTGGTGAGACCGACGTTCGTCTCGAGTCAGAGGGCGATGACTTCGCAGGTGGTGACGGCAGTGAGGAAAGTCCGTTCCAGATTGCGGACTGGAACCATCTGGACAACGTCCGCGAGAACCCTGACGACGAATTCGTGCTGATCGACGACCTTGACGAAGATAGCGACGGATACGACGACTTAGTCGATACCGAAGACGGCTGGGAGCCAATCGAGGACTTCGAAGGGACGCTCGACGGCGATGGCCACACGATTGCGGATCTGCACATCGACCGCGGGAGTGAGGACGACGTCGGGCTGTTCGGGCACACTGACGGTGCGACGCTCGAACAGGTCCGCCTTGCTGATGTCGATGTCTATGGCGAGGAGTACGTCGGCGGTCTGGTCGGCCATTTCGACGGCGGGACGATGACGAACGTCTCTACGTCGGGCACTGTGGTCGCAGAGAATCGGACGGTTGGTGGGCTCGTCGGGCAGGCAACCGACGCCGACCTGACGAACCGACTCGCGGCGAGCGGGTCCGTCGAGAGTCTGTCACCAGATGGTCCCGAGGGTGTTGGTGGTCTCGTGGGACGGGCAACAGGGAGTACTGACATCGGTCTTGCCTACACGAACACAACGGTTTCCGGTGCCAACGCTGGTGGCATCATTGGTCGTGCACCGTCGTCCGAGTCGACCTACGAGGACATGTACGCTGCTTCTCCCGTCGACGATGGCGGGACGGAAACCCCGACTGGCGCGATTGTCGGGATTATCGAGGATAGTAGTGACGTCTATGACGACTCCATCTATTACGACAGTGATCTCGAAGACGGCAGTATCGTTGGCGAGGACCGCCCATTTGGATCTGCTGAGGTCGACGTCGTTGCGCTCTCGACCGATGAGATGCAGGGCAGTGCTGCCGAGTCGAGCATGGACAGACTCGACTTCGCCGAGACGTGGCGTACTGTGCCTGCGGACTATCCGACCTTCGAGTGGCAGTTCGAAGCTGCCGACAACCCGACAGAACTGGAACTCAGAGAAGAGCGGGCAACCGCCGGTGACGGTTCGGTGGTCGTGCGCGCTTCAGAGTTCGGTGTCGGTGTCGAAGGCGAACAGCTGACAGTTCTCGCTGAGGGAGACGTCGACGACCTCTCCGGACTGTCCCCAGGTGAGACAGCGACGACGAACGAGAGTGGTGATGCGACGTTCACGTTCGACGAGACGGCTGCTGGAGAGTATGATGTGACGTTCGCGACTGCAGACGAGTCGGTGACTGAGGAGGTAACAGTCATCGTCGAAGGCGCTGAACCAGAAGAACTGACGGCTGCCGATGAGGCCGCACCGTTAGAAGTTGACGAGAAGTTGTCTGTCACCGGTGAGGACGAGTTTGGTAACGACCTTGGCCTGGAAACGCCACTGGAAATTCTCGATGACGGCGGACTCGACATCGACGCGACAGCCGAGACCGATGCCACTGGCGAAGCGATGTTCACGTTTGTCGGTCAGGCAGTTGGAACGTTCACCGTCGAAGTCGGTGCCACGGAGACTGATGCAACCGAGACGGTTGAGGTTACAGTCGAGTCACCAGACTGTGCGGAACTCGGTGAGTACGAAACCAGAGAGGGGTACAAACAGGTGGACAGTCCGGCGACGTTGCAGTGTATCACTGACGAACCCGACGGGTCGTACGAACTGGTTGAGCCCGTCAACCTGACGGCGGCAAACGTCGAGGAGTGGAACGACGGTGATGGTTTCGAGCCAATCGGCACTGAGAGCAATCCGTTCACCGGCGAGTTGCGCGATGCACGCGGGGGTGACGCTGTCCAGGCGTTCTCAGCTACCGGTGAACAGACGTGGGACGTCCCTGCTGGTGTCGAACGCGCCAACGTGCTCGTGGTTGCCGGCGGTGGTGGTGGCGGTGGCCAGTTGCAGTTCAGCGGTGCTGGTGCTGGTGGTGGTGGTGCTGGTGGACTGGTGTTCGTCCCCGATTACGAACTCACAGCAACAAGCGTCGATGTGAGCGTTGGTGAGGGTGGTGCTGCAGGCGGGGACGGCGACGGCTCTCAGGCTGAACCCGGTGAGAACTCGACGTTCGCTGAACTTGTCGCCGTCGGTGGCGGTGAGGGTGAGGTCGACAACGAACAGGTCGACGACGGTGGGTCCGGCGGCGGGGGGCGCACTGACGGTTCGCAAGCAGGGCAAGGAATTCAGCCCGATATGCCGGACCAATCGGGCGACCCGTTCGGATTCGGTAACGACGGCGGACAGGACAGCTCCAACGACGACGGCGGTGGCGGTGGTGGTGGTGCAGGTGAACCCGGCGAGGACCCCGACCTCGACCGGACTGGTGACGGCGGTGACGGTGGCGACGGACTGAACGAGGTCGAAATAGCAGGTGAGACGTACAACTTCGCCGAACTGTTCGGGACCGAATACGGTGAGGTAATCGACGGCGAGGTCTGGTTTGCTGGCGGTGGAGCCGGCGGGTCCGACGACAACGGTGACAAATCGCCTTTCGGCGGCAAAGGCGGCGGTGGGGATGGTGCTCACAACGATATCACGCCCGGGATGGCGAACACCGGCGGCGGTGGCGGTGCCGGCAACCAGGATAACATGGGGGAAGACGGCGGCTCTGGTATCGTGCTGGTCCAGTACGAACCACCCAACGAAATCGAGGGCCTCCACGTCGAACGCGACGAAGACGACGTGGGGCTCTTTGGTGTCCTCGGAGAAGACAGTGACATCGAGGACCTCACGCTCGAGAATGTCACTGTCGAGGGCAACGACAACGTCGGGGCACTCGCCGGGACGAGTGACGGCAGTGTAGAGAACGTTTCGACGACGGGGTCTGTCTCGGGAGTCGACTCCGTCGGTGGCGTCGTCGGCTCGACGAGCGGAACGCTTATCGATTCGGAGACTGCAGTTGACGTGAGCGGTGGGGAGCGTGTCGGTGGAGTGGCCGGGACTGCCGGCGACGTATCCGGTGGGGCTGCAAGCGGTGCTGTCTCCGGTGACCGCGAGGTTGGTGGGCTAGTCGGGACGACCGACGCAGATGGGGCGGTTACACAGTCCTCTGCAACCGGTGATGTAACGGGAACCGATGACGCAATCGGTGGACTCGTCGGAGCCAACGCTGGTGACGTGAGTGAGGCGTATGCGACCGGTGTGGTCACTGGTGGGGACGAAACCGGTGGACTGGTCGGATCGAACGAGGGGGGTATCTCTGAGACGTACGCGGTCGGACCGGTCGACGGAGACGCGGTTGTCGGTGGACTCGCTGGTCTCAACAGCGCCGATGGTGCAACCATTAACTCGTCCTATGCTACCGGTGAGGTCTCAGGTGACGGAGACCTCGGGGGCCTGGTGGGCAGTACCGAAGATGGTGCAGCCGTCGATGATGATACAACCTACTGGGACGAACCAACCACGGATCAGTCTGACTCGGCTGGTGGGACTGCGCTGGTGACTGAGGACATGATCGGGACGGCGGCCCCGGATAACATGGACGAGTTCGACTTCAGCGACACCTGGGAGACTGTCACGGCCGATGACCTCGATGTCGAGGCAGATGGCTATCCGCTGCTTCGCGCACTGCCGCGACAACCACAGGTGCCACCGTTACAGGTCATTTCACCGAAACTGACCATCGACCCGTTCGATATCCAGGACCAAAAGCAAGATGAGTCGCTCACACTCGACGTCACCGTTGCAGAGACGAACAGCACGCAGACAGATGATTTGACGGTCTCACTGAACGTCGATGGACGGAGTGAGGGGACGGTGTTCGACGCCGATAACGATTCACTGGAACTGCGAGACGAATCCGAGACGGTTACCTTCGATGTCGGGGCGCTTGATCCGGACGACTACACGGCAACAGTGACTGCCGAAGCGAACAACGCCGACACCGTTACCGAAAGCGACTCCTTTGAGGTAGAGACGCTTGATACACCCGACTGCGGTGAGATTGGCTATGAAGAAGACGCTGGGACCTATCTGGTCGAGAATGTGACGCAGTTGCAGTGTATCAGTGACCACGACCTCGACGGCGACTACAGACTCGTCGACGACGTGGCTGCCAGCGCAACCGAAGACTGGAACGACGGCAAGGGCTTCGAGCCGATTGGTGACGAGAGTTCCACGTTCACCGGGAGCTTCGACGGGAACAGTAACGCAATCGAGGGGCTGACAATCGACCGTCCGGATAACACTCGCGTCGGGTTGTTCGGCTACGCACAGGATGCAGCACTCGAAAGCGTTCGGCTGGACGATGTGGACGTGACAGGACAGCCAAGCGGTGACGCAGCAAGAGACGACGTTGAGGGAGTTGGTGCACTGGCAGGAGTTCTCCAGCAAACGTCCTCAAGTTCTGATACGCGGGTCGAGGATGTCTCCGTCACTGGAGAGGTGACTAGTGACGGCAGCGGCTATAACACTGCCGGAATCGTCGGGTTCGCCACGGCAGACGACTCGAGTTACGGCCCAACGCTCGACAACCAGCTCGCCTTCGACGGCACGGTCACTGGCGATAAGCAGGTCGGGGGAATCACCGGCCGGTCGAACCATCAGACCGACATCGGCACCAGCTACGTCCGTGGCACCATCGACGGGAACGAGATCGTGGGTGGCATCGTCGGCCACTCCTCAAGTAATCCGACCACCGTCGAGAACGCGTACGCTGCCGTCGACGTTTCGGGAGCGTCGTCAGGTGCGATCGTTGGTGAAATCGGCGATAGCGGGGACGAGTTCGAGAGCAGCATCTACTGGGATGAGACCGAGGAAAAAGATGCTATCGGCGGCGGCGGCGAGACGCCAACCACGAACGAGATGGTTCCGTTGGAGACTGACCAGATGCAGGGATCGGTTGCCGCAGACAACATGAACGAACTGGACTTCGAGAACACCTGGCAGACCGTCTCCGGTGACTATCCGGTCTTCCAGTGGCAAGCCGCCGCTGCCGATACTGCTGACTCGATAGATGCCCAGGATACCACGTGGGTCCCCGATGTGGAGGGTGAGATTACCGTCGTCGCCACGGATTCCGGTGTTCCAGTCGAGGATGAAACGATTTCCGTTGCAGACGACGGCGACCTCGACGGCCTGTCACAGGGGGCGACAGTCGAGACGGACGAAAACGGCAAGGCCACGTTCACGTTCGAGGAATCGACCAGAGACGACTACACCGTGGAGTTTGAAGCAGAAGACGATTCGGTTACCGACACGGCGACGGTGTCGATACAGTACTACGCGAACGACGAGCAGCCCTACGAAATCGCAAATTGGTATCATCTCGATAATGTCCGTGAGAATCTCGGTAGCGATTTCATACTCGTCGATGATCTTGACGAAAATACAGAGGGTTACGACGAAGTGGCCAGCGAGTCTGCCAACAGTGGATCGGGCTTCGATCCTATCGGTGAGAGTTACCGAGCTGGTCTCACTCCGTTTACTGGGACGTTCGATGGGAACAGTCACCTCATCGCCGGCCTCTCTATTGATCGCGACGAAGACTACGTCGGAATGTTCGGCTGGGTGGGTGAAGAGGACAGTCTCGGCGACGATGATCCAGAAATATTCGATCTTCGTTTGAGCCACGTGGACATCACTGGTGGAACCGACAGCGGTGGTGTCGGCGGTCTCTCGGGCTGGATCAGACACGGCGAAGTGACGAACGTTTCAGTCAGTGGTGATATCGTCGGCGAGGGTGGCGAACACGGCGTCGCTGGTATCGCAGGCGTATTCGGTGATTCCGAAGGAGAGGCTCTAGTGTTCCAAGGCTCTGTCGAAGGCGACTGGCGCGTCGGTGGCATTGTCGGTCACGCTGGATTCGATGTCGATTTGGATACGATGTATGTCCAGGCGGACGTACATGCCAACGACCAGCACGCCGGCGGAATCAACGGCTACACGTCGAACAATCCGACGATTCACGAGAACATGTACGCCGCTGGCGAGGTCACGGGGGACAATTCGGGTGGAATTGTCGGTCATATTGACGACGATGCATCCCATGAGTTCCGTGAGAGCGTTTACTGGAACGAAGACCTCACTACAGAGCCGGTCGGAGAGGACGACGGTGATCCGGAAGTCGTTACCGAGTGGAAAGGTCTGACCACTGACGAAATGCAGGGCGCGTCGGCTGAGGACAACATGGCCGAACTGGACTTCGAGGAGACCTGGCAAACCGTCGCCGGCGACTACCCTGTCTTCCAGTGGCAGGCTTCAGTCGCCGATGGTGACGAAGTCGAGTCTATCGAAGCACCCGACGTCGACATCGAACCCAACGCTGCTGGCGAGATAACAGTTGTCGCGACCGACGAGTTCGGCAACGCGATCGAAGACGAAGAGATCGAAGTCGAGGACGACAGCGAACTGGGTACGCTCGAGGCCGGACAGACCGAGACGACTGACGAAAACGGTGAAGCGACGTTCGACTTCGAGACGGGCGAGCAGTCGGAATACACACCAGAATTCTCGGCAGACGATGGGTCGCTTACCGACACCGCGACGGTGACGCTCATCTACGCTGCCGGTGAAGGCACCGCGGACGCCCCATATCAGATCGAAAACTGGGACCACCTCGATAACGTCCGCGAGAATCTCGACGGCGAGTTTGTGCTGATCGCTGACCTTGACGAAGACACTGACGGTTACGATGACGTGGCGAACGAATCAGCCAACGACGAGGATGGCTTCGAGCCGATCGGTGAGTCTGGCGATTTGTTCACGGGGACGTTCAACGGGAGCGGATACACGATCTCGGACCTCTACATCGACCGACCGAGTTCTGACTGGGTCGGACTGTTCGGCTATAGCGAGGGCACGGTGAACAACACAGGCGTCGAAAACGCAAACGTAACCGGCGACACGTTTGTCGGCGGTCTAGTCGGGCAAAACGACGGTACAGTTGAGGAGTCGTACGCGACGGGGAACGTCTCGGGCGACGATAATGTCGGCGGTCTGGTCGGGAGCAACGGATTTGGCAGTACAGTCACTGAGTCGTACGCGACGGGGAACGTCGAGGGCGACTCCGAGGTCGGCGGTCTGGTCGGGGAAAACGACGACGACGGCACAGTCTCGGAGTCGTACGCAACGGGGAACGTCTCGGGCGACAATAATGTCGGCGGTCTAGTCGGGGAAAACGACGGTACAGTAGAGGAGTCGTACTGGGACACCGAGACGACCGGACAGGACGACTCCGATGGTGGCGAGGGCCTCACGACCAGCGAGATGACCGCCGCGAACGCCCCCGATAACATGGTTGGCTTCGAGTTCCCCGACGGCGAGGGCACCTGGCACGTCACCGACTCCTATCCCGCGCTCGCCTGGGAGGACACCGATCCCTTCTACGAAGTGACCATCACCGAGACGAACACGCCGATTCAGGAGGGTGCGACACTCGAGGTAACCGCCGAGGTCACCAACCTGGCCGCTGACGGCAGCGAACAGACGGTCGAACTGCTGGACTTCGACGATGACCAGCAGGACACCACCGAGGTCACCCTCGACAGCGGCGACTCCACCGAAGAGACCCTGGAGTGGGAGACCGAGACCAGCGACGCGGGCACGGGTGACGTGACCGTCGAAGGGCCTGATGGGCTTACCGACACCGCGACTGTCACAGTCGAAGAGGAAGACGATCCTACGCCAAGTCCAAGCCCTGACCCAGCAGATTTCCAGATAACTGATCTTAACGCCCCCGATGAGATCACCGCTGGCGACACCCTCACACTCGATGCAACGCTCGAAAATGAGGGTGATGAGGACGATGAACAGGCGGTCACATTCGAAGTCGACGGCGATGAAATAGACAGTCAGACAGTTGATCTCGACGGCGGTGAGAGCACCGAGGTCACCTTCGAGTACGAAACCGACATCGACGATAGCGGCACCCTCGATATCACGGTCGCAAGCGAGGATGACACTGCCGAGACAACTGTGACTGTCGAGGAAGCAGTCGATATTGCCCTCACTGATATCGAGACCAACACGCCGGTTACCGAGGAAGGTACCGTTGTAGTCGATGCCACCCTTGAGAATACGGGCGAAGCGAGTGGTGAGGTCACTGTTGAGTTCGCGATTGCTGACATAACAGACGAGACGACCATCGAGCTTGCTGCTGGCGAGACTGACACTCACAGCTTCGAATGGGAGACTGACGAGGGTGACGCTGGCGAGTACACAGC
>OBKM01000854.1_pt1 | contig 13817 bp, 15 predicted proteins | sample 1519691 | NCBI WGS metagenome assembly OBKM01 (sample SAMEA37050418, study PRJEB22526) | metagenome | biome: saline pan; feature: lake; material: water | place: Egypt | collected 2015 | depth 0.5 m
ACGCGTGCTCGGACATCGTTTGCCAGCCGCGTGGCCTCGTCGCTGTCGTCGGTGAACAGTGCGTCCATCCCGCCGTCGATGACGGCGACGACTTCGCCGTGGAGGTCGTCGATAGCTGCAAGCACCTCTTCGGGGACCTCCTGTTCGATCTCCAACGTCAGGTGAGCGATCTTGGTCGCGTGGTCGCCGATCCGTTCGAGTTGGCGGGCACTCGAATGGTAATCGAAACAGCCCTCGCGGGGGAGACCAAGCTCTTCGGTGGCTTTCGGCGTGCGGAGCGTCGACCGGAAAATACGGGAGACGACCATCCAGAGTCGGTCGACATCGTCGTCGCGGTTGATGACGTTGTGGGCGAGTTCATCATCGAGGGTCCGGAGTGCGCGCAAGGCGTCTTCCAACATTGAGGCGGCGATCAATCGCATACGGGTGACGGCGTTGTGAATCGATAGCTCTGAGGAGTCAAGCAGATCTCGAATCACGATTGTGTCGTTTGTCTCCTCGATGACCTCAAGCCCGACAAGGCTCTGGGTTGCCTCCCGAATCGCTGCGCGCTGATCGTTGGTGATCTGACTCCCCTCAAGAACGATCACATCAAAGCCGCTGACATACATCGTCATCACCGCCCGAACCAACTCGCTGTCATCGAGATTCGTGATGTCGAGTGTGCCTTCTGTCTGGTCGTCCTCACCCGTGGGAACCATGAAAAGTGCGTCACCCTCGGGGTAGAATGCCACCGTACTCCCGCCGCTGACATCGTTGTCGGTTGCCCACGATTTCGGGATCGAGACTGTGTACGTCGAGCCACCCGTCACCTGAACTTTCCGCGTCTCCATACCACTACTCATTGATGTTTTGGTATAAGTGTACCTATCTATGTATATTCTGGGTAGTAATATAATATCCTAAATCCAGCCCAAATAGACTCTATCATAGAATTAGAGTATTTGTATTCAATATTTATCAGAACTCAATAGATCAATATATAGTCCTATATAGATATTATAGTAGTATGAATATCGGAGTCGTTCACTGTCAATAAAAAGAGATGAGACGCGATTAGCTAACCTGTGATCGGAGTTTCGCTGACACTAACTCACTGATGACAACCGTGACCAAGATAGCCACGAGTATCATCGACACCGACTGCCACTGTAGACGATCCATCCTACCGACCAGTTCAAGACCGATTCTATGCGCGCAAAAATATCAGTACAAATAAGTGTGGGTTAATCAGTCTCAGACTATTAATTATAATTTACAAGAGGTACGACACTGCAATGAGTGAGAGTATAACTAATTGTCAAACTGGTGCTAACGATAAATAAAATTTCTTAATAAAGAAGTGTTACCGAATTTTCTCCCGAAGAGTCGCTGAGAGCCATTCACTGAAGACGACAACACCGAGAACGATCACGAGAATCATTAAAATCAGATCCCACTGATACAGTGTCAGCGCGGAACTGAGTGAGGCACCGATACCGCCGCCACCGACGAGTCCGACGATGGTTGAGGTGCGGACGTTCGAGTCCCATCGGAACGTAATAATCGAGATTGCAGCAGGCGTGATCTGTGGAATGACACCGTAGACGACGGTTTCGATCCGTCCGGCCCCGGTGCCAGCCACCGCTTCGACCTGTGTTCGGTCCAGTTCCTCAATGGCTTCGGCGAGCAGCTTCCCAATAAAGCCGACAGACCGGAATGAGATTGCGATTATGCTGACCACCGCTCCAGGACCAAACAGGATCACCAACACCAGCACCCAAATAATAACATCAACCGAGCGGGCGAGCGTGACGATGAGTTTACCGACGACATTGAGCGGTCGGTTGGGGGCCGTGTTTTCGGCAGCGAGATACGCCACTGGGACCGACATCAGTACGGAAAACACGGTCCCTAGCACCGCGATCTGAACCGATTCGAGAAGTGGGTCGACGAGTTCGGGTGTCGCGGCGACATCCGGCGGAAACATCCGCCCGAAGATGTCGGCAGCCTGCACGTGGGCATCCCAGACGTAAACCCATGCGACATCGAGTTGGTTCCATGCGAGAACGAACACCATCAGGGCCGCGAAAAGGCCGAGGAATCGTCGACGGCGCTGTTTCGGCTCGTAACGCTGCCACTCTTGAGGGGTAGATTCGAGGCTCATTACTGGACCTGCCTCCGGAGCGCGAGGCTAAGGAACTCGCCGACAAGAACGAGTGCGACGATGACGAGGATGATCGCCAGCGCGAAGTCGTAGCTGTAGGTTCCAATCGCGTTGTTGAGCGTCATCCCGATCCCTCCGGCTCCGACGATGCCGATAATCGTGCTTTCACGGAAGTGTTTATCCCATTGATAGATGCCAAGACCGATCATTCGTGGTCTGACCTGTGGGTAGATGCCGTAGTACAACACGTGTCCGAGCGGTGCGCCTGTCCCCCGAATCGCGTCGGTCTGAGTAACGTCTATCTCCTCGATCTCGTCGGCGAGGAGTTTGGCATAAAACCCAATCGAGGAAAACGCAAGCGTAATTACACCTGCGAGCGCGCCGAAGCCAAAGGCCGCAACCATGACAATCGCCAGAATCAGACTGTGAAATGCTCGAGAGACCGATATCAGTAGTCGACCAGCCTGATAGAACACTGGATGCGAGATGTTTTCCGCAGAGGCGATGGCGACCGGGATACTGATCAGAATCCCGATGACAGTTGCGATCAGTCCCATCGCCAAGCTCTCGATCACACCCTCCCAGATTCGACCGCGTTTGTCGACGCCAAAGTCAGGTGGATAGGCCCGTTCGGCGATGGTGCCAACCGCGGAGAGGCCGGTTTCGATCCGAGACAGCGACAGTTGGCTCTCGATGAGGCTCCAAATGAATAGCCCAACGATCAGGAGGAGAATACCGTACTTTGTCCACCGATTGTCGAACACTGACGGACGACTCCAGTTGCTCGGATACGCATAACCACTCTTGACCGAGGCTCCATCAGATGGATTTGTTCCAGCCATCGGTATCAGGTCCTTACCGCCGTCTCTGTGGGTAGCTGTGACTCACCATCGGTCTTCGATCCTCCGTCAGACGGGTCGCTGACCGAATCTGTCGGCTCCGACTCGCCTGTTCCGTAGATCCTAGATTCAACTGCCGGTGTCAGCTCAGCCGGTGTTCCATCGAAGACGATCCGGCCGTCGGCCAACCCGATGATCCGGTCAGCATACTGACGGGCTAGGTCGACCTCGTGAATGTTGATCAGAACCGGAATTCCGTCGTCGCTGGCGATCTCCGAGAGCAGAGAAAGCACCTCCTGAGAGGTGCCCGGATCTAGGCTAGAGGTCGGCTCGTCGGCCAGCATGATCTCGGGACGCTGGAGGACGGCGCGTGCGATACCGACTCGCTGGCGCTGGCCGCCGGAGAGTTCGTCTGCACGGTCGTCCTCGTGGCCAGCCATGCCGACACGGTCGAGGACTTCGTAGGCCCGTTGGATGTCGTCGCCGTCGAATCGCCTGCGGATCGCTGCAAGAATTCCGACGTAGCCGAGTCGACCTGAAAGCACGTTCTCCATTACGGTGAGGCGTTCGACCAAGCCGTACTCCTGATAGATCATTCCGATATCACGGCGTGCGTCCCGGAGTGTCGATGTCGAGAGGGTCGTCAGCTCTCGATCATCCAGTTGGATGCTACCGCTTGTCGGCTCAGTAAGCCGGTTGATACATCGAATGAGCGTGCTTTTACCAGCCCCACTCACACCGATGATCGCGACAACCTCACTTCCGGAGACGGTCATCGAGACGGAGTCAAGGGCTTGCTCGTCGGACTGATACACTTTTGTTAGATTAGTTATTTTTAACATGAGATCCAGCGGAGATCGGTAGCCGCCTGCAGTGGTTTACTGGCGGTACTCGATATCTTGGGCTTCCTGGAACGCGAGGACGATATCGTAGTGGGTCGCATAATCAATCTCGATCCAACGGTATCGGCCGCCGACCTCCTCAATCGACGTTCCTTCGTAGTCGTAGTCGAAGTGGGCACGTTTGACGCCCTCAACGATGTCCGGATGGAGTTTATGATTGTACACTGCCGGCGCGTTCGGGAACGGTGGGCTCATCCAGAGAGCCTTGAGATCAGCGGGGTCGATCTCATCAGGAACGATCCGTTTGTAACTGGTCGCCGAGACGTTCGCCCCATCGTAATCGCCGAACAGTACGCCACGGGCACTGTCTTCGTGTTGGCCAGGGAATCGAATCTCGTAATCATCGCCCGGCTCGACGCCGAACTCTTCGGGAAGAAGTGCCATCGGCGCGAAGTGTCCGGAGTTTGAGGTTTCAGTTTTGTGTGCGATGGTTTTCCCGACGAAATCCTCGACTGAGTTTATTTCGTCGTTGTCGGCTGCCGCAATCGACCACATGCGGTAGCCTGCGTGGTCACCGACCATCATCCCGAACGGGACCGCACCGGCGATGTTGACGATGAACGGCGCGTTGCCAACTCCTGCACGCGCGACGTGGAGCCGATCAGAGCGCATTGCTTCGGTCATCGCGGCGTGGCTGTCGAGCCCACGGTATTCGACATCTTTTCCGGTTTCGGCCTCGATGTTCTCCATCAGCGGTTCGAGGGCGTCGCCGTATATTTGCACGGAGTCCTCACCAGCACCGAAGGTGTACTGGATCGTGTCAGGGTTGAGCCACTCGCTTTCGTCCTCGGGACGGTCCCAGACTTCGCCACCGTATCGTGGTTCGTCGATGGGTTCGGCTTCGGTGAAATCCTCGACTGATCCGAACTCCAAATCGTTGTCGAACAGCACGCTCGTCGGCTGTGGCAACGAGTCGATTGGATTGTTAGGATCAAACGTATCGAACTGCGTTTCGGGATTTTCATTTCCGTTATTCTCTGGGCTGCTGTCCGAAGTTGTTTCCCCACCAAGACAGCCAGCGATACCGGTTAGTCCAACGAGACCTGCTGCCATTGCTGTGCGTCGAGTCGACATCAAGGATCGCTCAGATTCTTCTGCCATCAGATGACTATCAGCCGATAACACCTAAAAGAATAACTATGAGTAATATATTGTGCTCGGGACGAGTATGTGCGATACTGTCGGGTATATAGCAATTTATGCCACTGAATAAACGAAATACGAGAATATAGCGACGGGAAAATCCCACCAGTATGTCTCCCACAATCCAGCAATCGGGTGACGTTGTCTCAGAAAGGGTATTGAGCTATCGAATATTAGCGATAATCTGAAACTCGGTTGGATTTCGAAGAAATCGCTCTGTTTCGCTTGCGGTAGCTACAGGATTTGTGTATTCAAATCCGGTGTTGTAGATCGCCAACACGGGTTCGTCACGGTATGTGCCGATGGCTCTATTGGCAGTGCTTTCGATGGCAACGTACTCATCACCAGGAAGCGTTGGAACATCATCATACTCCGATGGAAGATTATCGCTATCGACACCCAATAACATGTGTTCGGGCAGTATCACCATCGCTGTTCGGTAGTTGAACGGTGGCTGAGAAAGAATACCAGCCATGAGGTAGGTGAGATCCTTACAATCTCCTCGACCGTCGATAAGCGTCTCTTCGGGAGTTCTGTGGTACTCAACAGTGCTTTTTGAGTCAGGATCGACTGCATACTCTAGTCCTCTAACGAATGCAACAGCGCGTTCAAGCCTTTCAGCAGCCGTTAGCGGCTCATAAATTAATTGACAGATAGGGGTTGCTGTATCAACTGATTCGCCGACTCGTTTAGCATGTTGATTCGTCCGCGCTGCAGAGAATGCGGTGAGGTACCCCCATGAGCGGTCAGCTGCCGTTCTGTAGGTCTCACGATCTATATCAAATTCAACTTCCCAACACCGACCAGTTCCATCCTGCCACTCATACCGCATTGTGTATATTCCATCAACAAGCCGTCGGTGGCCGTTTGCTAATGATTCGGTCGGCGGAGTGACCGATCCAAAGGGTCGCTGTGAAAAATAAAACGAACCCACTGTACGGGTGAGTTCGAACGGATTAAACACGACAGAAAAAATCGCTCCAGCCGTGAGTCGCTTCCAAAACGTTGTTAGTAATTGTCGTCGTTTCATTGATGGAGCACGCAATTGATTGTCGTCGATGACGCAGTGGAGCTATTCGGGTCCCTATCGCATCTCGGCGAGAGAGACGACACAGGTAGCATCAACGGTAATCCACTCGGAGCACGGTTTCGCGTCAGCAGCAGCCGAACTCACAGTTACACGCTGGATTCCGGTTGGCAGGTCAATCGTTTGCTGCCGGAGTGAAGGGCAGTTGGTGTGTGGGTTGCTCGCAGTCGGCTGTCGCCGAGAGGTGGAATCAGTCGACATCAGACAGATATTTTGAGGACGATTCAGCTATTGAACGCTTATAATAGCACTCTATACGGGTAAGGAGTTGTATGGGGAATGTTGAATGTAAATACCGGCGAAGAGAGCTACCGAGTTCGGTATTGCGTCACTGATCGTCCGAACGATCCATCTCTCAGTAGCACCTCTTACCACTACGTTGGAAGAGCTGTCTTAGCTATGTATATGCAGTGTAGTCAATATACTCTGCTAAACAGGGCGTAGATGGGTTTTAATACGATAATAGAGTGTTTATTCCAGAAGACAACAGAGAAAATATGTTTATATATAACCCTATATAGACATTATAGTAGCGTATTTACATTGGGTCATCTCAATAGTAACTAATGGGTTCTGAGCACTCCGACAGGCACAGTAGTACCGGATTGAGTCGCCGGCAGCTACTGACGACCGGTGGGGTCGCACTGACGGGGCTTTCGGGCTGTCTCGTGCGTGGGGAATCAACCGAGTTTGAGGGAGAGATTCGGGTTGATGGCTCGAATACGGTCTTGCCACACGCGGCTGCCATCGCCGAGGAGTTCCAGTGGCGGAACAACCGTGTGCGGATTCCAGTCAACGGATCGGGTACTGGTGCTGGATTTCAGCGGTTTGTAATCGGCGAAACCGATATTCAAAACGCTAGCCGCGCGATCATGGACCACGAGCGGGAACGGGCAGAAGAAAACGACATCGAGTTTATCGAACTCGAAGCCGTTCTCGACGGACTTGCGATCTACGCCAACCCCGAAAACGACTGGTGTGAGTGTCTGACTGTCGACGAACTAAACGCGATCTGGGAAAGCGGCTCGGATGTCGATACCTGGAGTGATATCCGTGAGGAATGGCCAGATGAAGAGCTGTCACTCTACGGTCGAGACTCGGCTTCGGGAACGTTTGATTACTTCACCGAGGCGATCAACGGCGAGCACGGTAACATCCGGTCAGACTACTCGGGAACGCCGGATACAAACGTGATTGTCCGCGGCGTTCGCGGCAACAAACACGCGCTTGGCTTTGGTGGCGCGGGCTACTTCTATGAGAACCAAGACGACCTCAAACTGATCGCTGTCGACGACGGTGATGGCTGTATCAAACCCACCCGTGAAACAATCGAAGCGGGCAGCTACACCCCACTGTCGCGGCCAATGTTTGTCTACCTGAATCTGAACGAACTTGATCGGCCTGAGTTCAGACAGTATGCTCGGTTCTTTTTCGAGCCAATCGACGAGACGGCAGCAACGGATGTCGTCGACGATGACGAACAGCTCAGTTGGACACAGTGGGCCGCCCGCAAAGTTGGCTTCTATGCAGTGCCGGATGAGACAGTCGAGGAGAGCCGCGCAAAACTCGAAGCCGCAATCGAGGAGCGAACCTGATGTCATCCATTGATCTCAGCAGAGACTCGACTACGGTCGATAAGATCAACACCGCAGTCAGGTGGGTGTTTTTCACCTGTGCGTTGGTGACGGTGTTGACGACGCTGGCGATTATGGGTGTGTTGGTCAACGGCGCGGTGAGCTTCTTTTTCGACTCCTCGATTCTTGAGCGACTGGCGGGCCAGCCGTGGGAACAGGTGATCACGTTCCGAGAGTTCTTCCTCAGCACCGAGTGGTCGCCAGTGATCCGACCGCGGAGCTACGGCGTGTTGCCGCTGGTGTGGGGGACGATGATGATTGTCGTTGGCTCGGCAGTAATCGCCCTGCCAGTTGGGACGGCCACTGCGATCTATCTCTCGGAGTACGCCAGCCAGCGCGTCCGGCGCGTGGTCAAACCAACGCTTGAGATTCTGGCCGGGATTCCAACTATCGTCTATGGATTCTTTGCGATCTCATTTATCACACCACTGCTGCAGCGGTTTTTCCCCGAAACAGGGACGTTTAATGCGGCATCGGGAGCGATTGTGGTGGCGATTATGATTATTCCAATGGTGTCATCACTCTCCGAAGACGCGATGAGTGCGGTGCCAGATGAGCTCCGAAACGGAGCTTACGCGCTGGGTGCGACAAAGTACGAGGTCTCAACACATATTGTCGTCCCGGCGTCAGTGTCGGGGATTATGGCCTCGTATATTCTGGCGATTTCCCGCGCAATCGGGGAGACGATGGCTGTCACCCTAGCAGCCGGGATGCAGCCAACAATCACCAGCAACCCACTGGTTGAGATTCAGACGATGACCGCCTATATGGTGCAGATTGGAACTGGCGATGTGTCTGTCGGCTCGATTGGGTATCAGAGTCTGTTTGCAGTCGGGCTGACGCTGTTTGTGATGACGCTGGCGATGAACCTGCTGAGCCAGGTAATCAAACGCCGGTATCAGGAGGAGTATCAATGAGCACTGACAACCCGTTTGCTGGCGTTGACGACGATATCAGCCGCAAGCGAACAGTTGGGCGAGTTTTTGTCGGGATCTGTTTTGCCTCAACGCTGGTTGGGATTATCGCGCTTGTCGCGTTGATCGCTGACGTGCTCTATGAGTCGTGGGGATGGGTGACACTCGAGTTTCTGACCTACCCACCCTCGCGGTTTATTGAGAGCTATCGCCCCGGTGGTCGGGGTGCCGGGATCTATCCTGCACTCGTCGGCTCAGTGTTTTTGATTATTCTGACCGCGCTGTTTACGATGTTTTTGGGCGTTGGGGCAGCGATCTATCTTGAGGAGTACGCCCCAGACAACCGCATTACGGCGTTTATCGAGGCCAACATCGCCAACCTCGCTGGTGTGCCATCCATTGTCTACGGCCTGCTTGGGCTGGCAATTTTTGTCCGGGCTATCGGCTTTGGCGCGAGTCTGATTGCGGGCGCGCTCACGTTGACACTGCTGATCCTCCCGATTGTGATCGTCTCCAGCCAGGAGGCACTCGCAGCGGTGCCCGACACCCAGCGCAAAGCAGCCTACGGGATGGGGGCAACCCAGTGGGAGGTGATCCGGGATATTGTGTTGCCGCGGGCGTTGCCGGGGATTATGACCGGGACGATTCTGTCGCTCTCGCGGGCGATTGGGGAGACCGCACCGATTCTGATGGTTGGTGCGGCCACCTCGATGTTTACCGCCCCCTACAGTCTGCGTGGACCGTTTAGTGCGATGCCGATGCAGATTTTTGACTGGGCGCGGCTCCCGGAAGCTGATTTCCAACACGTCGCCGCCGCGGGGATTGTCGTGTTGCTGACAGTGTTGTTGTTGATGAACGCGGTAGCAATCTACATTCGCAACCGGTATGATCCACGATAAGCTCACTATGCACACCAGAATCACTGACCAACCTGCTGAATCGAACTGCAATCGGCGATTCACAATAGCTATTTGTGTCGGAGCGCGGGGTACGTATTATGAGTGACTCCGAAGCGGGCGAAAGCGTCTCCTCGCCAACGCCGGGAACCGCTGTTGCTGCCGACGACAGTGGTGACAACGCGCGGGCGGCCGAGCCGATTATCAAAGCCCGCGGGATCAACGTCTTCTACGGTGAGACACAGGCACTCCGGAATATCTCGATGGAGATTCCTGAAAAGCGAGTCACCGCGTTGATCGGCCCATCGGGCTGTGGGAAATCCACCTTTCTTCGGTGTATCAACCGGATGAACGATTTGATCCCGAGTGCCCGCGTCGAGGGTGAGCTCCTGTTCGAAAATAAAAACGTCTACGACGAAGATGTCGATCCCGTCGCCCTCCGCCGAAAAATCGGGATGGTCTTCCAACAGCCCAACCCGTTTCCAAAATCCATCTACGACAATGTCGCTTACGGGCTGCAGATTCAGGGGTATGAGGGCGATATCGACGCTCGTGTTGAGGAAGCCCTGCGTGGGGCAGCCCTCTGGGATGAGGTAAAGGATCAACTCAACAGTTCCGGACTGGATCTCTCCGGTGGCCAACAGCAGCGACTCTGTATTGCGCGAGCTATCGCGCCCGACCCGGATGTGGTGTTGATGGACGAGCCCGCAAGCGCGTTAGATCCGGTGGCGACCTCACAGATCGAGGATCTGATCGCTGATATCTCCAAGGAGTTCACCGTCGTGATCGTCACCCACAACATGCAGCAGGCAGCCCGCATCTCTGATAAAACGGCGGTGTTTCTCACGGGTGGCGAACTCGTCGAGTTCGGCGATACGAACAAGATCTTCGAGAACCCATCAAGCCAGAAGGTCGAAGATTACATTACCGGCAAATTCGGGTGAGTTGGATCGATGTTCACCGCCCAAACCGATGAAACAGTGGACGTTGTGAGAAATCCTTATCAGCTATCTCAACAAAAACACAGGTATGCCACGAAATGAGTATCAGTCTGAACTTGCGGAGCTCCGAGCGGATGTCGAGGCGATGAGCGAACTCGTCGCCGAACGGCTTGAGATGGGGCTGACGGCGTTGGCGGAGGCAGACGAAACGCTGGCCCAGGAAGTAATCGATGGCGACGACGAGATCAACCAGCTCTATCTCAAACTCGAAAAACAGTGTACTGATCTGATCGCGCTGCAGCAGCCTGTTGCCGGCGATCTACGGTTTATTGCGGCCTCATTCAAGATCATCACCGATCTCGAACGCATAGCTGATCTCGCAACCAATCTTGGTGAGTATGCGATCAAGACTGACGACGATGTGTTCCCGGAGATTAACATCCAGGAGCTCGGCGAGATCACTCTTGAGATGTTGTCGACATCGATGGCAGCCTACACTGAGGAGGATCAGGAACGCTGTTATGCAGTCAACGACCGGGATGATGAGCTTGATGCAAAGTGTGAGGCAGCAAGTGATACGGTTGTCCGTGAACTCATCGAGCGCGAAGAGATGAACGGTGGCGAGCTTGAGACGTTTATGGAAGATGTCTCCCGGCTGCTGTTGACGATCCGTGATCTCGAACGTGTCGGCGACCATACTGTCAACATCGCTGCCCGCGCGCTGTATATGATTGATAACAACGACGAGTTGATCTACTAACCAAACGCAAGCTGCTGCTCGCAACACTTTCTGCAGGTTTTGGTTTCAATAATTGTTTCGGCGGGTCTCAACCGAAAAGAATTCGCTGTCGTCTATATATTCGTCGTCCAATTCTTTTTTTGGACTGCTGGCTGGCAAGGCGGACTGCTGGCTGGCTTCCCCGTCGAACACGGCTACTTCGTTGACAGCTCCCTTGTCTACCTGCTGTTGCTGTTCGGTCTTGGTGCGTGGGGTGCTGGTCGAATCCTCGGTATCGACCGCGCACTTGAGGAGACAGCCATCGTAAAAAACAACCCGTGGCTCCGGTTCCTGCTTGGCTGAGGAGCCGGGGGTATGTGTATCGAGTGACTGATTAGCGGCTGTCGAGGCCGCCAGCCCCAGATTTTGGCGATTCATCAACAACACGATCAGTCCATGTGCCACGCATGAAGTACGCAGCCGCCAGTATCGCCATCAACACATTCGAGATTGCTTCACCGTACCAGATACCAGTCGCACCCCAGCCAAACGGCACCGCCAACACGTAGGCAATCAGCGACCGGAGGACGATGAACCCGATAAACGCAAACGCCATCGCCAGCCGGGTGCTGCCGCTGCCGCGGAACCCACCTTGGATCACATAGAAGATGGCAAGGAAGACGTAGCTGGCAGCGACAACCCGGAGATACTCCGCGCCGATGTCGACAACTGTGGCCGCACCCATACCGGTAATAAAGAGGCTGATAAGCAGCTCGGCAGCGAGATAGACGCCAAGGCCAAACAGCGCGAAGATAGCTGTCACAATCCCGATTGCGGCTGCAACGCCGCGTTTTGCGCGATCAATCTGTTTGGCCCCAAGATTTTGGCCCACAACTGTCTCAACCCCGCGGGCAACGCCCAAAGCAGGCAGGACGACCATTGAGGTGACCCGCGAACCAATCCCGTAGGCCGCGACAGCCTCCGCACCAGCGATTGCGACAAGCGCGGTGAGAATGGTGACACTGAGTGCTTTGGTCGTGATCTCAATGCTGGCAGGCGCGCCGATAGTGAATATTCGTTTGATTGTTGCAAACTGCGGAACAAAATCAGTCCGTGAGAGTTCGATCCCGACTCGTCCTGACAGCAGCAGCCAGATGCCGATAATCGCGCCGATACCACGGGCTAAAATCGTCGCAAACGCCGCGCCCTGAACGCCAAACCCGGTAAACCCGGTTGCGGCCAACAGCCTCGCCTCCAACGACTCTAGGCCGAACCACGCGAAGACGACGTTGTTCTGGAAGCCGAGAATGAAAAACGGATCAACAACGACGTTGAGTGCAACACCGAAGGCCATCAGATACAGTGGTGTTCGGGTATCACCCCACCCCTGCAGCAACGACTGAAAAATAAAGAAGCTGAAGATGAACGGGATACCGATAAACATCGTCCGGGTGTAGGTGACGGCCATCGCAAACTCGGCGGTACCGGGAACCGCACCCACGACCTGCAATAGCCACGGTGCCAACAGATAGCCCAAAAGCGAGAACAGAATTGAAACGCCAACGACTAACGACAGCGTCTGGCCAGCAACATGGGCGACGCGATCAATCTGTCCGGCTCCCTTGTGTTGGGCCACAAGAACCGTCCCAGCAACTGAAAAGCCGAGTGAGAGGCTGATAACGAGAAAGACGATAGCCCACGAAAACGAGAGTGCCGCAACCGCTGGCTGGCCAAGCCGCCCAACCCAAAACGTATCTGCAAGATTGTAGCCGACCTGCAACAGATTGGTCAGCACAATCGGCAACGAGAGAATAATGAGTGGTTTCACCAACGCCCCATCAATGACGTTGACTGACCGATCCCGCGTGTTTGGACTCATTTATCCCTCCAATGGGTCGAAGGACGTAGTTACACAGTCGACACTACCGACGACAGTGGCTAACTGGTCGTCGACCAAACACAAACAACGCACTACGGAAAGATACCGTACTCGCGTAGTAAACGGTTGTTGTTCAACCGAAGGCAGGGGTCAACAGCAGCCAAAGCGGTGGGAAGCAGGTTAGTAGTGTGATTTCAGATACTCGGAGATATCACCGCTGCCAGCCAGCCAGCCGTCAGGATGATCGTCGTCAACAATCACTGGCACACCACGCTGGCCAGTAATTGATTCAAGTTCGTTGCGGTCGGCTCTGTCTTCGGGGACAATTGTCTCAGTATACTCGATCTCAAGGACATCAAGGACACGCCGAACACGCTTTGAGTACGGGCAATCCGGACGGTCATAGAGTTGGATTTCACTCATAGGCGAACACAGGTGGGAAGCGATGTTAATGCTAGCTCTGGTGTGCGCTGGGAGTGCAAAACAGCGCGGGTATCTTGCTGTCAGACAGTCGGCACACCACTGTCTGACTGGTATTCATATGGGGTCGTTGTGTTTGGATAGCATGTCTATGGAGCTTGGCACTGACGACTATCAGCTCGGGCCGGAGACAGAACACGCCCAACGGTTGAAGGAGGTAATCGATCAAGAGTGGGACGCGCTGTGAACTACCCCACCCTGCTCGCGTTGACGCGCTCGCTGAGGGTGGGGCTTCCTC
>OBKM01000855.1_pt1 | contig 13816 bp, 14 predicted proteins | sample 1519691 | NCBI WGS metagenome assembly OBKM01 (sample SAMEA37050418, study PRJEB22526) | metagenome | biome: saline pan; feature: lake; material: water | place: Egypt | collected 2015 | depth 0.5 m
TCAAGCAGTACGTCAAACCGTGAATTCCAACGCCTTATGGCGATTCAATAGAGCCAACAAATCCCACCAGAGGATCGCACTCTGGATCAAATAAATGCACTTGAGCAGGAATTGAATGAGCTTTCAAAAGACGTCGAATCCGAGGTACAGCGGCTGGAAGCGTCTCAGAGCAACCTTGAGGATTGGATTGATACCGAATTCAATACTATCGAACAAATCTTTGACCAGCTTTTCGAGAAGACAGACAAAATGGAGGTGCGTTTCGACGACAAACTTCAGTCGGCAACTGAAAACGTCCGTGATATGAAAAAGTATGTGAACAGTCAAAAACAACTCACGGAACTCAAAAACGAGGCCAACGAGCACGGCATTAGTACCGCAGTTTGTGACCACTGTTCGGAAGATGTTGACCTACGAATGTTGATGGAACCACGCTGCCCAGGCTGTGATCGAGTTATTTCGGGAGTTAGTCCCGGTAGCTGGGTACCGTTTAGCTCAAATCGCCTAGAAACTCAGGCAATTCAAAATTCAGGGCCTGAGGCGAGCGGTGAATCGGAGGAACAGTCTCTATCAAACGCGACCACAGACAGGCCCGATGAGAATTGGGGTGATGATGAGGCGAGCGGTGAATCGGAGGAACAGTCTCTATCAAACGCGACCACAGACAAGCCCGATAAGAATCGGGGTGATGAGTGGGACGATGCCGTGATGTGGGGTGGTGAGTAGGACGATTCCGCGGTGTGAAATCCCGTGCGCACGGTGACAAGAACGGCACTGCTGTCAGCTCCATCGCAACCAACACGTTGAATTGTCATGAGAGCAAACCAGAGGTTGTGGTGGAACTCACTCGTGGCCCCGGCCTAGAGTCCGATCATAGAGGCGGTCAGTGTCCACCAATCCCGTCACTATTGAGTAGGGCTGGGACAGTCCGAATCAGACTACCTGGGGAGACTGCTCTCCCTGCGCAAAGTATCGCACTCTCTGACATCCTTCCACGGCTAACGCCGTGGGGTTCCCGATCACAGACCGGGCAGACCACGGCGGGAGGTTCCCCACTCGTCGGCGGTGGGGTTGTGGGCCATGCCAGTGCGGCCTCCGACCGAGATAGCGGGCTTCATGTATCCCCGGTGGAGTGCGTATCCGTACCTCGGACTCGGCAGCACACCCAACGTGCGCCGATGTAACAGTTCGTGGAACGTGGTAAGGGGTGTTGGCTTCCGCTCCAGCATACTCGCCGCTTCGCTCGCTCCGCGGGCCGGAGGCTCCGCCTCAAATACGCTGAAAGCCGATGCTACTCCGGAGGAAGCCAGCCTTTTTTCTGCCGACGCTGACAATCGGGTATGTTCGGGACTAGCGGGATTCGCGGCCGGTTCGGCGAGACGGTGACTGTCGAGCTCGCGCTGTCGGTCGGGAAAGCACTCGTCGCCGACGGTGCCAACCGGATCGTCGTCGGTCGGGATCCGCGGCTCACCGGGCCGGTGCTCGTGGATGCCCTCGCTGCCGGTGCGCGGGCGGCTGGCGCAGACGTGATCAACCTCGGGATCGCCGCGACGCCGACAATCGCGCGAAGTGTCGGCTGGAATGACGCAGACGTCGGCGTTGCGATCACGGCCTCGCACAACCCGCCCGAGGACAATGGCATCAAACTGTGGACCGTCTCGGGGATGGCTTTTGACGGCGAGCGCCGTGCCCAAATCGCCGACCTGGTAGAGCGCGACGCGGGCGAGACGGCCGCGTGGGACGGAGTTGGAGCCCAATCGACAACCGAGAGCGACGCGCGTCACGCCCGAGCCGTCGCGGACGCGGTCGAGTCACCGGAGGAACCATTGCGCGTCATCGTCGACGTTGGAAACGGCGCCGGCAGCGTTACGACTCAGGCACTGCGAGAGCTGGGCTGTACCGTCGAGACGCTCAACGATCAGCCCGACGGCCGGTTTCCAGCGCGGCCAAGCGAACCGACCGGTACTAATTGCGAGACACTTACAGCAACTGTCAGGGCGACCGACGCGGATCTCGGAATCGCGCACGATGGCGACGCGGATCGGATGCTTGCGGTCGACGAGACAGGGACGTTCCTCGCAGGAGACGTGCTGGTGGCGCTGTTTGGGCGGGCGGCCGTTGCGGCCGGCAACGGCGATCGGATCGCGGCGCCAGTCAATACTAGCCTGTCAGTCGATGACACACTCGCCACGGTCGGCGGCTCGGTCACGAGGACGCAGGTCGGTGACGTCTTTGTCGCCGAGCGGGCCAGAGAGTCCGATGTTGTGTTCGGTGGTGAGCCGAGCGGGGCCTGGATCTGGCCGGCGGAGACGCTAGCACCGGATGGGACGTTGGCGGCGGCGAAACTCGTTGCACTTGTCGAACGCGAGGGACCACTCTCTGCACTGCGTGCCGAGATCGATCAGTACCCGCTCTACCGGGAGAGCCACGAGACGGCCGACAAGGCAGGCATGATGGAAGCCGTCGCGGGACTACTTGAGACAGACCGTGTGCTCAACTACGAGCGAGTCGATCGAATCGACGGGCTCCGGATCGAGACCGATGACGGGTGGCTGCTCGTCCGGCCCAGCGGGACGGAGCCAGTGGTGCGACTGACCGCCGAGGCTCGCGAGGACCGCCGGGCGCGAGAGCTACTTAACGCCGGTCGGGAACTCCTCAAACAGGCCCACGAGACCGGCTGATATATCGTGGCTCGTGGGCACGGGTGGCGAACGATCAGGAAGACTGAAAGGTATATTCCCACGGCCGGACAGTCACTGGTATGGACGTAGTGATCATGGCCGCCGGTCGGGGAACGCGCATGCGACCACTGACCGACACGCGCCCGAAACCGTTGCTTCCGGTTGGCGAGACGACGCTGCTCGAACGATTGCTCGAGCAGTGCCACGAGCTCGTCGATCGAATCGTCCTCATCGTGGGGTACCGCGGGGACGCGATCGAAACACAGATTGGCGAACAGTATCGCGGAACGCCGGTCGCGTACGTCGAGCAGTCCAAGCGGTTGGGAACAGGCCACGCGCTCGCACAGGCCGAGCCCCACGTCGAGGGACCGGCTCTGGTGCTCAACGGAGACGTGGTGATCGATCGGACGCTGCTCGAACGGCTGGCCGACGCGGACGGACACGCGATGGCCGTCACCGGCGTCGAGGACCCGCGATCCTACGGCGTCGTCGAGACCCGGGGAGATGCGGTGACCGACCTTCACGAGAAACCCGGCGATCCACCAACCTCGCGGGTCAATGTCGGGCTGTATGCCTTCGAGCCGTCCGTGTTCCGGGCTATCGATCGGATCGGAGAGAGTGCACGCGGCGAGTACGAGCTCACCGACGCGATTACCGAGCTCATCGCCGACGGCGAGCGAGTCACGGCCGTCGCGTACGACGGGATTTGGCTCGATGTCGGTCGCCCCTGGGAGCTACTCGAGGCAAACGCCACCGTACTTGAGGCGCGTGAGCGCTCGATCGAGGGGACTGTCGAACCGGACGCACACCTCCACGGCGAAGTCGTCGTCAGCGAGGGCGCGCGGGTCCGATCCGGAGCGTACATCGAGGGTCCGGTCGTCATCAAGGCCGGTGCCGACGTCGGGCCGAACGCCTACGTCCGGGGCGCGACCACGATCGGGCAGGGCGTCCGGGTCGGAAACGGCGTCGAGGTCAAGAACTCGGTGCTGATGGCAGGGACGTCGGTCGGTCACCTCTCGTATGTCGGCGACTCGGTGCTCGGGTCTGGGGTCAACTTCGGTGCCGGCACGGTCGTTGCGAATCTCCGGCACGACGAACGCCCAGTACGTATGCGTGTCAAGGGCAGTGACGTCGACACCGGTCGTCGCAAGCTCGGCGTCGCGGTCGGCGACGAGACCAAAACGGGAATCAACACGAGCCTGAACGCAGGCGCTCGGCTCGGGGTCGAGACGAAAACGGTCCCCGGCGAATCTGTGCTCGACGATCGCCTCAATCCGGAGACGGGCAGCGAGTGAGCCCGGGCTGATTCAAAAACATATATTTTTGCCTGAGAAAATATATCTGATCCACTCGGTCAGGTCATTCGTAGGTGCTGGTTATCCCGCCGTCGAAGAGTAGGTCCCCGCCATTGAGATGTGTCGCAAGCTCGGAAAAGCCGAGCACGAACAAATTCGCCACGTCAACCGGCGCCATCAGCTCCTTCGTCCGGGCCTGCCCGAGCATCACGTCCTCGACGACCTCGCGTTCTGAGAGCCCGCGACTCCGGGCGGTGTCTGGAATCTGATCGACTACCAGCGACGTCGCGACGTAGCCGGTGCTGACCGAAAACGACCGCACCTCGCCGTCGCCTTCCGCCGCGATCGACTGGGTCAGTCCCCGGAGGGCGAACTTCGAGACGTTGTATCCGACCTTCTCAGCGGTCACGTAGTGGCCGTGTACCGAGGCCATGTTGCCAATACAGCCGGTGCCGTCGCCGCTTTCTCGAATCGCCGGCAGGGTGAGTTTGCTGAGATACAGCGGCGCCCGCACCATCACCGCGTGCATCCGGTCGTAGGTAGCCATCGGGAACTCCTCGATCGGGTCGATATGCTGGAAGCCGGCGATGTTGGCGACGTAGGACAACGCTCCCAAATCGGCGGCGGTCTCGACGGCCGCCTCGATCTGGGCGTCATCCGTGAGATCTGCCGGCACTGGTTCGATCCGACCCGCGACCGCGAGCTCCTCGGCTTTCGCGAGTGTCTCCGCAAGGCCCTCTTCGTCGACGTCGACGCCGGCGACGGTCAGCCCGTTTGCCGCCAGCGCCAACGCGGTCGCCCGGCCGATGCCTGACGCCGCCCCCGTGACCAGGGCGACCGTCTCCGGCTGGAAGGACGGATCGTCAACGTGGTGGATCTCCTCTGCGGTGAGCTCGGGCGCCTCGACGGTCGTGTCTGACATCGGTCGATCTTTTCCGCCACCGGACATAGCCGTTGTGAACGGGCTCGACCCGAACGGACCCGTGATACGGAGGATGTGTGGGAGAGCGCCTGCCGGTACTCCCCGCGTGTCGGAGCGGTGGGAGAGACCCCGTCTCGGGCCGACTACCAGGTCAGCCCCTCGTAGGTGATGCCCTCGCGCCGTTCGACGATCCGGCGGCCGTCGACGACGACCGGTTCGGCCATCCGATCGAACTCTTCGTCGAGGGCGGCGAACTCGTCCCAGTCGGTGACGACAAGCGCACCGTGGGCGCCGGCGAGCGCCTCGGCGGCAGTGTCCGCGTGCTCGATGTCGTGCCCATCTAACGTCGCGACCGGGTCGTATCCGACCACGTCGGCGCCCCGTGCGTCGAGCCCCTCGATCACGGGGATCGCCCGGGAGTTGCGTGTGTCGTCCGTGCCAGGCTTGAACGCCAGGCCGAGTACCGCGACCTGCTCGCCCTCGGGATCGACGTACTGGTCGAACAGCTCTAGCAGGCGCTCTGGCTGGCGGTCGTTAAGCTCCGTCGTCGCCTCGAGCATCAGCGGCTCGTACCCCTGCTCGGTCGCCGAATTTATAATTGATTTTATATCTTTCGGAAAGCATGATCCCCCGTAGCCAACACCAGAGCGGAGGAACTGGTCGCTGATCCGGGGGTCGGTGCCGATCGCGTCGGCGATCTCGTATGCGTCGATCCCGTGTTGCTTGGCGATGTTGCCGATGTCGTTGATCAGGCTGATCTTGCTTGCGAGGAAGGCATTATTTGCGTACTTGATCAACATCGCGGCGTCGCGACCGGTCCGGATCACCGCCGGCTCGGCCTCAGTCGCCCGGCGAATCGGAGCGTATAGTTCCGCCAGCAGGTCGTACGCTCGTTCTGCGCTCTCGTCGGCGCCGAAGACGAGCTTGTGTGGGTTGCGGAAGTCCTCGAGTGCGGTCCCCTCGCGGAGAAACTCGGGGTTGGTCGCGAGCGTCGGTCCGTCGACGAGCGGGGCGATCTCGGTCCTGAGGGCGTCGGGGACGACGGTGCTCTTGATCGCGATCACGTGTTCGTCGTCGACGACCGCGTCGAGTGACTCGACGGCACTGGCGACGTAACTCGCGTCGATCGCGCCGTCGGGGCCGGTCGGCGTGGGCACCGCCACGAGGGTGAGCTCGGAGCCCGCGGCCCGGCCGAACTCCGTCGTCGCGATCAGCTCCTCGCCGCCGTACTCAGCGATGAGCGCGCCGACGCCGGGCTCTTCGATGGGCGACTCGCCGGCGTTGAGCCCCTCGACGACCGCGGGATCGATGTCGATCGCGGTGACGCGGTGGCCGGCGTCTGCGAACGCTGCCGCCACGGTCGTGCCCACGTAGCCAGACCCGACGATGCTGACGTGCATACGCGGCGTTGCTCGCCGGCGGAAATGAGAATTGTGATCACCGGAACAGCCGAGCGACACGACCGGTAGCTCCCACCTCGATTGGAGCGGTCTCGACCCTGAGGAAGAGAGCTAGGCCACCCTGCGGTCGGTCAGGCTTACTACGGTGGGGGCGTACCACCGCCGTGCAAGGTATCGTACCAGCCGCGGGACGAGGGACACGTCTCCGGCCACGAACGGATACGACGCCGAAGGGACTGGTCGAGGTCGACGACACGCCACTGTTGTCGCATGTGTTCGACCGGCTGATCGAGGCTGGCATCGAGGAGATCGTCGTCGTGATCGGTTACCTGGGCGAGCAGATCGTCGATCGGTACGGGGGACAGTACCGGGACGCGTCGCTCCAGTACGTCGAGCAACCGCGACGAGATGGGCTCGCCGATGCGATCGCACGAACCGCGTCCGTCCTCGACCGCGAGCAGGACGTGTTTGTCGTCAACGGCGACAACGTGTTCGGAGCCTCGCTCGCGCCGGTCGCAGAACGGCACCGACAGACCGCGGCGGACGCGACACTCGTCGTCGAGACCGCCGACCGCGAACAGGCCCGCCAAACCGGTGTCGTACAGACTGCCGAGGATGGAACCGTTGAGGCGATCGTCGAGAAGCCAGCGGATCCGCCGACGGAGCTGATCACGACCGGAGCGTACGTGCTCCCGCCGGCGATCGTCGAACACTGTCGGACGATCGACCCGTCCGAGCGCGGCGAGTACGAGCTCGCGACCGCGATCACGCGGTTCATCGAGCACGGCGGCGTGGTCGCCACCGCCCGACTCGAAGGGTGGCGCGTGAATGTTAACACCGAGGCAGACCGGGAGCGTGCGGCACAACTCCTCCGAGCGTAGCCCGCTACGATTGCCGCACGAGCGGGTCGTACCAGTCCTGGTTCTCCCGGTACCACTCGACGAACAGCCGTGCTCCATCGACGATCGAGACACTGGGTTCGTATCCTATCAGGTCCGCTGCCTTGGAGACGTCAGCGTGGGTGTGTTCGGCGTCGCCCTCCCGTGGGTCGTCGTAGGCGAGTTCGAGTGAGGGGTCGATCTCGTCGCGGATGACGCGAGCAAGCTTCTCGATCGTGATCCGGTCGCCGCTGCCGACGTTCAGCACCTCGCCGTCCGCGGCGCTCGTCTCGAGCAGCCGCTCGTTCGCGGCGGCGATGTCCTCGACGTACGTGAAATCGCGTGTCTGCTGGCCGTCGCCGTAGATGATCGGCGACTCGCCGTGGAGACACCGCGAGACGAAGTTGGTAAAGGCCATGTTCGGCCGCATCCGCGGGCCGTAGACGGTGAAATACCGCAGCGAGACCGTCGGCAGTCCGTAGACCTCGTTGTACACGCGGACGTAGTGTTCGGCGGCGAGCTTCGAGACGCCGTAGGGGCTGACCGGCTCGGTCGGGTGGGCCTCGTCGTAGGGAAGGGACTCGGGTCTGCCATAAACTGAGGAGGAACTCGCATTGACCACGCGCTCAACGCCGTGCTTGCGGGCCGCCTCGAGGACGGTGACCGTCCCGGTGACGTTGATGTCGTGGACCGTCCGGGGCTCGGCGACGCTCGCCCGGACGCCGGCCTGTGCCGCCTGGTGGTAGATCACGTCGGCCTCGGCGACGAGCGAAGCGACCAGCTCGTCGTCGGTCACGCTGCCCTTGACGAACTCGTAGTCGGCGCTGCTCTCTGTGGCTGCCTCGCGGGCCGCCTCGATCGTTGCCTCCTTGATGCCCAGGTCATAGAATGGGACGAGATCGTCGAGCACGGTCACGTCGTGGCCCTGCTCGAGAAATCGCTCGGCGAGGTGGCCGCCAATAAAGCCCGCGCCGCCGGTGACGAGAATCTGCATACTGGACTCTCCCCCGGAACGAATAAAAACGGCGTGGGTTCAGACCTAGTCTCCGCGTGAGACACTCAGAGGCGCTAGAACGCCCGACGTTCAGGTAGCTAACTCTGTGCGGTGCCTTCCTCGCTGGCCCCGTCACGCAGTCGCTGCTCGGCACGGTCCCGGTCTTCGGGATAGCCGACGTCGATCCGCCAGCCGTCCATCGGGATGGCGTCGATGGTGCGCCCGGACTGGATGAGCAGGTCGACGGCGTCGCTGAGCTCGTACTCCCCACGATTGGAGGGCTGGACCAGGTGACAGGCGTGGAAGATCTTCGGCGTGAACGTGTAGAAGCCGGTCATCACGAGATTCGAGGGTGGATCCGCCGGTTTCTCGACGACCTCGACGATCTCGCCGTACTCGTTCGTGTCACAGACGCCGTACCGGGAGGCATCCTCGTACGGTACTTCCTCGACGAGGAAGGCCGCGTCTGCCCGCGATTCCTGCTGCCGGTTGACCACGTCTCCCAGATTCGCCCGGAAGACGTTGTCCCCGAGCATCAGAATGAAATCGTCGTCGATGTGTGCCTCGGCGGTCAGCAAGGCGTGGGCCAGTCCTTTCTGTTCGCGCTGGTGGGTGTAGGTGATCGGCACCCCGCGGTAGGTGTCGTCGTAGCGCTCGATGATCTGTTCTTTCATGTGGCCGACGACGACGACGATTTCCTCGACGTCGAGCGCGACGAGGTTGTCGAACACGTCCTCGATCAGGGGCGTGCCGTCGACCTCGACCAGCGCCTTCGGTTTGTCTTCGGTCAGCGGCCGGAGCCGCGTGCCCTTGCCGGCCGCGAGTACGACTGCTTGCATGTCTGAATCGCTGTGTGCCGGCATAAAGTATCTTCTCATGGACACCTATTGGCGAACAGAAAGAAACCCTGGTGTGACCGGCACGAAGCACTGTCACAGACGCTTCTTCTCACGGCACTCTTGCGACAAAAAACGTTGCGTCAACCTGCTGCTCCCGATGCCCCGCGATTATTCTCTCGAGATTGCCTTGGAAGACGTTGTCCCCAAGCAACGAAGTACCACCGTTTTCTATACTCGAGATAGCTCCAACGCGACGGAGATCAGATTGTAGACAAGCTAGTAAATGGGTTGTGTATATTGTTCATCGTGAACCCCCCAGGTGTATCGTCAACGGACCCAGCGGTGATCTGGCAAATTACCTCGAGAGTTCACGACACACCCAGGGGTGGGAGACACGACGCCCGTCGGGAGACCTCCGAGTGACACAAAGACTCTCGTAAGTGGCAGGCGGCACCTGAGATGGCCGACGACGTTTGAAGCATTAGGGAGGCGAACAATATGTCCAGAGAACGAGAGTCGAGGGCGAGCCGGGACGGACAGAAAACCCACATACCTGTCGGGAGCTGAGCGACTGCAAGATGGAACGGTACCTCGCGCTTGACGTCGGGGCGACGAACACACGTTGTGTCGTCGTCGACGACGAACGACAGGTTCTCGCGCGACGGACACGGGCCACGCCCCAAGAAACGACGACCGCAAGCTTTGCCGATACGATCGGACAGGTCGTGGATGCGACGCTCGCGGCTGCCGGCATCGGAGCCGCCGCCGTCGACGCCGCCGGGATCGCGTCGTTCGGCCCAGTTAATACGGACAGGGGAACGATCGCCGCGACGCCGAACCTCGCGAGCGATCTCACCGACGTGCCAGTCCGCAGGCCTGTCGCCGACCGGCTTACAGATGGGACGCCGGTCGTGGTGCTCAACGACGCCGTCGCCGGCGTAATCGCCGAACACCGCCGCGGACCCGAGGACAACATCGTCTATCTCACGCTGTCGAGTGGCGTCGGCGCCGGCGCCGTCGTCGACGGCTCGGTGCTTCGCGGCCGGGGCGGAAACGCGGCCGAGATCGGCCACCTCGTTCTCGATCCCGACAGCGACCGGCAGTGTGGCTGTGGCGGATACGGACATTGGGAAGCGTTCGCCGGCGGGGAGAACATGCCGGCCTACGCACGAACGATCACCGCGAGCGAACAGGTCACGACCGGCCTGTCGCTGGAGACGCTCTCAGCCGAGCAATTGTTTGAGGGGTACGGCGCGGACCCGCTCGCGACCGAGACGATCGATCGGGTCGGGGAGTGGAACACGATCGGTGTCGCGAATCTCATTCATGCGTTCGCGCCGGATCGGATCGCGGTCGGCGGGACAGTCGCCTTGCAGAACCCGACGCTGATTTTCGAGCCGATCGTTCGAACGCTCGATGCCCGACTGACCGTCGAGGAGCCGTCGATCCACCTCACCGAGTTCGGCGATGACGTCGTGGTCCTCGGGGCTGCCGAGTACGCGATCGAACAGCGACGCTGAACCGCACCCACACTCTTTGTTACACGCGACAGGAGACAACGCGACGCGATACGCCAAGCTGATTCCATGGCGACGACACCAACAGTGATGCAAGCCGAGGTCGTGAAAGACGTCATGGATCACACGATCGTCGCGTGCGTCCTCGCAGGCGGGACCGGAACGCGGCTGTATCCGGCCAGCCGGAGCGACAGGCCCAAACAGTTTCTCTCCTTTGCCGACGAGCCGTCGCTGCTCGAACGGACCGTCGAGCGGACAGGATTTGCCGACGAGACGCTGATCGCCGCCCCCGGTGAGTTCGAAGAAGCAATCAAGACCCTCGCTCCCGAGGCCGACTATCTCGAAGAGCCCGAGTCGAAGGATACCGGTCCCGCGCTGGTACACGCCGCCTGGGCCGCAAAACGGCGTTACGAGAATCCGCTGCTGGTCTTCCTTCCCGTCGATCACCACATCGAGGACGACGAGCAGTTCACCGCGACCGTCGAGGACGCGATCGCGGTCGCGGCCGAGACCGACCGGCTGGTCACGCTCGGTGTCGAGCCAGATCGCCCGGCGACGACCTACGGATACGTCGTACCCGAGACGACCGCCGAGACCGCCCCGATCGAACGGTTCGCCGAGAAGCCCGATCGCGAGACCGCCAAACGGCTCGTCGACGAGGGAGCGCTGTGGAACGCCGGGATCTTCGTCTGGACCGTTGAGCGGTTCCTCACAGAGATCGAAACGACCTCACTCGCAGACCTGAGCGGCCAGATCGAGACTGGGGCGGTCACGACCGGATACGACCACGTCGAGCCGATCAGCATCGACTACGCGCTCATGCAACAGACCGACCGGGCGCAGGTCGTGCGCCTTGAGGTAGGCTGGACCGACGTCGGAACCTGGCCCGCGGCGGCCCGGGCCTTCGGCGAGGAGACAGACGCCGGGAACGTCACAATTGGCGAGACAACCCTCAGGACAGTAGCTACGACAGACAACGTCGTCGCGGCCCCCGATAGACACGTTTCGCTGGTCGGCGTCGACGAGCTCGTGGTCGCAGCCGACGACGACCGGATCCTCGTCGCCCCGCGGGACGACGCTGAGGGCCTCCGGACCCTCGTAGACCGACTGCGCGATCACGGGGAGTTCTGAGAAAGTGCAATCGGTGAGTGGCAAATCAACTGACGCCCTCTTCACGGAACCGCTTCACCGATACATCAAGATCGTCGAAATCGTCGTCAGCACCGGTATATGCAGTTGCGTCTTTCGCCGCTGCTGTTGCCAGCGTGAAGGCGTCACCGAGTGCAACATTATACTCGCGTTTGTAGTCGGCGGCCAATTCCCAGACATCTTCGGCGGTGGTAACGTCACACCAGCCTCGAATCCGAGTGACGTATGTCTGTGCCGTCATTGTATCGTCACGTCCGCACACGTATCGTACTTCGGTACATGTGACCGTATTCACGGTCCCGTGCAACTCCCCCGCCTCCACGCGGTCGATAATCGCTTCGACTGCGTCGCTCCCAGGTTCGTCCCAAAAATAGGCAATGAGCGGCTCCGCGTCGAATACGACGTGATCCATCAAGTGTCTCGCGTGAGGTGTTGTCTACGGTTCTCGTCGACCGCCCGCTCTTCTTGAAGGATGGCCGTCCCCCGCTCGGACGTAGTTGCAGCTCCGCGAAACTCTTGGAGACTGGGAAGCGGTTCGATAACAATCTCTTCCTGCTCGTTCTCCCGAATACGAACCTTGCTGCCCGGGTTGATTCCGTGCTTCTCTCGGAGTGGTTTGGGGATCGTTGCCTGGCCCTTCTGACTCAGGCTGACAATCGCCCCCTCATCTGTTGTACTCATTATAGTAATACTATTCAGTGTACAACAGTAAATCTTTCTCCGGACAACAAGGCTCGCGATCAACTGGCGGGAAAGCTAAGTGGCCCGGGCCCGTACAAAGACTGGAGATTTCCCTGATCGCCACGCGATCGATCACTCGTCTGACGAACCGACGAACGACCCCAAAGGCTCGAAGACGAGATACGGTCGGAGAAAATAGTACGGCACGACGAGCACTCCACCGAGGGCGTTCGCGTACGCGTCGCCGACCGAAACCGTCCGGCCGACTTGTGACTAGAGCAGTTCGATTCCTACGCCGTACCCGATCGTCGCCGCGATCACCGCGAGCGCCCCAATATGTCGTTCAATCCGTCAGTCGGTCATGTCGTAGGCGAGCGCGTATCCGAAGGCCGCGTAAGCCAAGAAGTGATGCCACTTATCGAGCGGCACGAGACTCGGACGGGTATCGAGGACCGTCTCCGGGGGCGTCGTCAGAATCGAGGCGTAGAAAATCCCCGCCGCGACGACGCCGACGCCGGCCCACCGCAGCCACGCCGGCGCCAGTGGAACGGAGACTTTCATCAGGTTTGTCTTCATTTCAGAAGTGATATTATATCGGGTGATTTCTGTCGCCTGGAACGACCGATTGCAACGGAACGCTCAGGCACCGATTTACAGCAGGTCAAGGCGAAAGCCCACGACTTTAGTCGTGGAATGAAGCCGACACGTCGGAGTCAGTCAACACTGGGTAGATACCCGGAGTCTTATACTCACTGAAGATACAGGTATGACCACACCGAGGCGGCTCAGCCGCCCTGTGAAACGGATAATATCGGGGGATTCGGACCACGCTCCGTCTGAAGGAATCCCCTTCAGGCCGCTGGCTGTGGATTCCGACGCACGCACGGTAACTCTGAATCCCCATGCCGGGGATAGGAGTAACGGCGGCTTGGCCCCGCCAGCAGACCCGTCATGTCGACAGGTCTGCAAACCTGAAACTCCCAACGTGGGAATCCCACGGCTTCAGCCGTGGGAGGAGGTCAACCGCAGTTTTCTCCCACGCGTTCACTTCAGACGGTCGCAGTCTTCCTGTTATTCAACTTTTGCAGGCGGAGTCCCCGTCCTCAAGGAGCATCGCAGCCTGGATACGCAGACAAGAAGCGCAGTAGGTCGGGGGGAAGCCGTACGCTTATTCGGCTTCCGATACCATATGAAAACATGTCCATCCGAGCCAACAGTTGTTCGGGTGGATGGGCACCAGTCAATGTGCCCCGAAGTCCGGGACGATGACTCCAAGTGCGGGTTGACCGCCCACGCAGTATAGAACAATACTGCGGTCGAGGACGAGAACACGGACAAACCCCACCCTCAACGAGCGAGCGGGCGTCAGCCCCGAGCGAAGTAGGGTGGGGTCGTTGACACCTCATTCACCCTGCGGTAGCGCGGAGGCCCCGGCCTCAACGAGCGAAGCGAAGCGAGTA
>OBKM01000856.1_pt1 | contig 13808 bp, 13 predicted proteins | sample 1519691 | NCBI WGS metagenome assembly OBKM01 (sample SAMEA37050418, study PRJEB22526) | metagenome | biome: saline pan; feature: lake; material: water | place: Egypt | collected 2015 | depth 0.5 m
TCCTGTCCACTGGTGCTGCAGGTTGGGCTTTTCTTTTTACATGCGCACTTTAACGTCCGCTCGTTATTTACACGCTGCCTACATATCACAAAAAAGTTACGCGGCGCCTGGACGACGCCGGAGGGGGGGCTGTTCTACTTCTTGGTGTATGTTGTAATGGTGCGTTGGTGTGGTGCCTACTAAGGCATCACCCATTCACAGCGGGCCCGGCCTGCAGCGCTTTCGTTGCGCTCGTCCGTCGTAGGTCGGGCCTTTTCCGCAGGTCTTCTTCGGTCCTCACCTCAGCTGCGCGGTATTTGCTGAGGTGGGCTCAACGAGGCCTCGCCATGTCTCCGTCGCCGCTCCCGGTTTGAGTGTCGCGATGGTCGCACGAGCGGCGCTAAGCGCCACGAGATCCATTCCCGTGTCTCTTCTTCGCGGCGCTGCATGAAACTGCAGCAGCACGTCACAGGCCGCGATCGTCAGCGTCGCACCGGGGTGGGGGCGTCGACTTGTACTTCGAGTGCCTGTAGCGCTCCTTCGAGCGCCCGACGGGACGCGCCGCTCTCGTTCGCGAGCATCCAGCAAGCCGCAAGGTAAATTAGGTAGACTCCCGACTAATTTGTAAAAACAGCAGACAGGCCGCTGACATTGCTACTGACTAGCGTGCAAGATAGAGAGCGTGCATGCAGCAGTAGAGATTATTTGATTGATCACGGCCGGCACTAGCCGAGCCCCTTGCCGGTCAACTTCCTTGATCTCGCCACCGCATAGATCGCTATTCCAGCTACGAGTAGGATTACCACGTACGCCGACGCCTCTTCCCAGCCGAGCATAATTTCAGATACATCAGCTGTCCCTTGGGCAGATCCCACCGCCCACCAGATCGGCCAGAGCACCAGCAGATTCCGGTCGAATACGCGAAAGAAAACCGCATGCAGCAAGCCAAAAAGTCCCAAGGCAAGAAGTCCGACCAGCGCGACCGAGCCGACGTGAAACAATGCGAACGCGACGGCTGCAAGGGCAATTCCTGGCACTGGGCCGAAAGCCCGTTCAAACCGGATTTGGAGAAATCCATGGACAAAAAATGGCTCCCAAAGCATCAGCCCAACGGTGAGCACGTGTGGAATCAAGGCGGCGGTGGACAGATCAAGCGTCAGTAACCCTGGAGCGAAGATGATCGCCATGATTGATGAGGCCACTATGGCCCGTTTCCATCCTTTTGTCGTAATTCCAACCTCTGAAAGCGGTTCGTCTCTGTAGATGCACACGTAGTACAGCGGGAAGAGAATTGTGAGTAGAAGACTTCCAACCACCAAGAAAAGAAGAATAGACGCAACCGACTCCTGTCCAGACTGGACGTAATACACGACCCACAGACCGAACAAGGCGACTACTGCAACCAGCGTATCAGCTGCTGGCTCGAATCTTCTCTCCCGCGCTGCAGACAGGCCAGATCCAATCTTACTACGTAACTTTTCCCACAGTGAATTAGTTGGCATCTACTTGTCGCCGAATTCGGCGGTACATCTATGAAACTTCTCTGAGCGTTTTTATTGCAGAAACGCGGCACAGCGAGCTGCCGTGGCAGTTCGTCCCCGAACTGCCGTTTTACCATCTCAGCTAGTAGAGCGTTGGTGCGAGACTTGCGCGCTCCATCTTGTATATTAAGCTGAGGCGCGCTGCGTTTGGCGGCGCTCGCTGGCTCGCGTCCTTGATCGACGAGTTGCACCTAGAGCGCCTTAGCCTGCCGTTCTATGCTAGCATGAATCTCCGTTGCCCCGACCGCACGCGCCCCACCGAGAACGCCCCTGGTCGCCCCCTCGCTTGATTCTAGGTGGCGCGGTCTCAGAATCGTCTGACAGAGGGTCGTGCAGCTGGGCCCTAGCGGATTCAAGGGCCGCCCTCGCCAACGAGCACCTTCCCCTCGCGCACCACAAGCTCCACCTCGCGCGTGGCGCTGATGTCATCAAGCGGATCGCCGGCCACGCCTACGAGATCGGCCGTCTTCCCCGGCTCGACGGTGCCGACTTCACCCTCCATGCGGAGGTGCTCGGCGGCTCGGGCCGTGGCGGCCTCGAGCGCTTCTTCCGGCGAGAGCCCGGCCCGGGCCAAGAGCTCCAGCTCCCGGTGGAGGCTCTCTCCAAAGGCCACGCCTGGATTGGCCGCGTCGGTGCCTGCCACCAGGTCCACCCCGGCCTCATGGAGGCGCGCCACGTTCTCCAGCGCACGTTCGAGGACCTCCTCTGGCATGACCGCCTCGGTCACCGCCAGCGTCGGGACGACTTCCACGTCGGCATCGCCGATGCGCCGGGCCAGGGTGGAGTCGACCGTTCCCGAATTGCCCGCATGCTCGAGCGCATCTGCGCCGGCATCGAGCGCGACGCGCGCCTCGTCGGGAGCCGACCAGTGCGTGGTAACCGGCAGGTCGCGGCCGTGGGCCTCGTCTACGATCGCCTCAAGCACCTCGGGCTCGAGCGTGGGAAGATCTCCATGGGCCGAGTTGCCGCCGTCCACGACCGTCTTGATGAGATCGGCGCCCAGCTCATCGACCTCAGCCACCTGCTCGCGCGCTTCCGACGGGCGCTTCACCTGACGGGTCGCCGTCTCGATCAGGTAGTCGTTGCCTTCGTAGATCGTCCCAGCCGGGTGGCCGCCGGGCGCCGTGAAGACCGGCCCCGCGGTTCGGATGCGCGGCCCCTCGAGCTCGTGGTTTTCAATAGCCTCCCGGGCTCGGAAGATGAGGTCGTCGGAGTCGCCGGCGCTTTTGATCGTTGTGACGCCGTGCTCGACGAAAGACCGTCGGGTGTCGGGATTCGCGCGGATCGCGTCCCAGATCGTGCCCACCAGCGAGAGGTCCTCAAACTCCTCGTAGGTCTCCACCTCCGGCGCCCCGAAGTGCACGTGGGCGTCTATCAGACCCGGGACGATCGTCAGTCCATCGGCCGAGAGCCGCTCGGCCGTCTCGGGCACCGACACCGCGTCGGCGGGGCCGGCCGCTTCGATCGTCCCTTCCTGGATGAGAATCGTCGCGTCCTCCACCGGATCGGCGCCGGTGCCGTCGATCAGCGCCGCGCCGGTGATCGCCAGGGGCTCCTCCGGCGGCGCGTCGGCCGCGTAGAGCCCGATGCGATAGGCAACGAAAAGTCCTACTAGGACAGCAACCAGAACGCCAGCAATTGAAAGCAGAATCTTTTTCCACATAGGCAGATCGAGCAATGCGTTTGAACGGGGCTGGGTAACGGTTGGAGCGGCCTGTTTGCCGCAGGTGAAATTCGACCGCGCGGCGGGCGCGTCAGTTTCCGCAGGTTCGCTAGGTCGCGTCTCGGGTCGATGAGCCTACTACAGAGGACGATGGGCGCCTGCACGCGTGGGCGCAGACAGTCGGCCGCGCCGCCCAAGATTCAGTGATCGCCCTGAAACGCTACGCGTTCTCCTAAACCTCGTTTTGTAGCCGCGAGGCGACCGCTCACCAAAAATATGTGCCGCCTACCAAGGCCGATTCACGGCCTCAGCCCAATCGCAAGACTATTCGACCGCTCGTGGAAAAGTGCCGAACGAGCGGGGGGACGGCTGGTCTCACATAACGACAACGCAAAGGACGACATCTTACCTGATTTGCTGAAGAAACCAAAGACTAACCCAAAGCCATGGCCTACCAAAACACGAAAACTCCCGAGCTGAAGACGGAAGCCTCAAAATTCGACGACGTCTTGCTTTACCTCACGCTTGCTGTTTTCTTTGTCGCGCTCGCTGCGCTGTAGCGAACCCCACACCGCTCACGAATAATCCGCTGGCGGTCCCAAGAACAGCCACGCGGCCCAGGCGGCGAAGCGGAGAGCGTAAGACGCGGCGAAGCTAGCGGTTCATCGCTCCGGTTTTACTGTTGAATGCGAACGGCGCCCCCTCGGCTCCCCGTTTGCACGCCCCCAGCGCAACGCTCGGGCGGGTTGTTACGGCGGCGCGTGGTGGAGATCTAACACCCGTCCAATATCTAAAAGTCTGCCATGGAAGGCGAGCGCAGTGCCAGTTGGAGAGGCCGGTTTTTTGACGTGCTCACACGCTCGTTCGCAGTTCGTAGCAGCGAGGCCACGGACGAGTTGAGACGAGTCCGTTCGACCCACCTTAGACTATTCGACTCGCTTTAGACTTCCAGCAGGCGCGGCGGCTTGATGCGAGGGCCCAAGGGCCGACTCCTCGCAGGAGCCGACGCCCTGACGCCGCTCCGCAACGGCCGCGCGAACAGTGGGGCCGGCGCGCGTGTAACGTTACATGCTCTTCTACTTCAGCCAAAAGAGCGCGTCCGCCTTGGGATTCCTGACAGGGTTTGCCCGAGGCGGGCGTTTCTTTTACGAAGACGCTCTTTTCGGACGGGCGGCCGATTTCTCCGGCCTGTGGAGCTCCCCGCGCGACGGAGGCCCTACGGACGTGCCGGAATGACGGCATCGTTACAGGATGCCCTTGACAACCCCAGGGGCGATTTTCTTACCTTAGACAATTGAACGTTGACTTGAAAAAGCGCTCAGCCGCTGGGCCTCCTGCCGACAGCCCCGACGCGCTGAGCGTTTCTCTTTGCGCCCGGCCTGTAGCAACACTCCTGTCCACTGGTGCTGCAGGTTGGGCTTTTCTTTTTACATGCGCACTTTAACGCCTCTTCGTTATATGCGCGCTGCCTGCGTGTCACAAAAAAGTTACGCGGCGCCTGGACAACGCTGCGAAGCGTTCTGTTGCGTCCAGTCCATCGGTGAATGGTAGTTGATGCGTAGGCAAAGCAGGGCGGCGCCCGTCGTAGCGCCGCGCGCCTACGCCAGGTCCAGCCCGCGGTTCTACTCGACCCCCTACCCCCGCGGGCTGGGCTTTTCTTTGTACCTCTTTTCCCGTCTTCTTGCGCCCGGCCTGCGGCGCCGCTTTCGTGGGCACCGTCATGGCATGCCGTAGGTCGGGCTTTTTCTATGTGCTGGCCCGTTCCTACGCGCCGTCTCTACCGAGCGGAAGCTCCTCAAGGATCTCAAGGACCAGAGGTGTGGGGTCGGTAGAGCTGCTGACGAGAGCGACGGCCACGTGACCACGCTCCGGGTCGACCGCCAGGGCGCTCCCGAAGCTGCCGGTCTGCCCGTTGTGCCACAGCACCTCTCGGCCCTCGACCTCCAGGACGTGCCATCCGAGCCCCACCGCCGGCCCATCTTCAGGCTCGAAGCGCGGCTCCTGGGCCTTGCGTAGCGCTTCTCCGAGCGCCGTCTCACCGGGCGCGGCAGCCGCCTCGCCGAGGCGCAGAAGGTCTGCTACCGATCCGAAGAGCGCGCCGGCCCCAGCCAGCGCGTCAAACTCCCACGGCGGAAGCGGCTCGTTGAAGAACCCTCCGATACCCCTAGCCAGACGCTCGTCGGGAGCCTCGCTAGGCTCGCGGTAGAGATCCTCCAGCCCGAGCGGCTCGGCAATGCGCTCGCGAACGACCTCGCCATACGGCCGATCGTCGGCCCGCTCCAGGAGGTGTCCCAGCAGGCCGGCACCCGCGTTCGAGTACTCGTAGGCCTCGCCGGGGCCAGCCTCCAGCTCAGCCGATTCGACAAACGCCATAAGCTCCTCCTCCCCGTAGCCCGCATAGGGATTCGTCTGATCTTCCGGGTCGAGGTTGTCCGGCAAGCGGGCCAGCCCTGACGTGTGGGTAGCTAGATGCTCGAGCGTGACAGGCGCCTCGCCCGCGGTGAGCGTTGAAAGCGAATCTGGGAGGCGCCCCGAAACTGGCTGGTCGAGTGCGACCGTTCCCTCAGCGGCCATGTTGGCCAGGGCGAGTCCCGTAAAAACCTTGGTGACCGACCCAATCTGGTAGACCGTGCGTTCGGTGGGAACGGCCTCACGCTCAGGCCCGACCGTTCCTGCACCGTGGACGTGCTGAGTGTCTGGCGTGGCTGCGCCAACCACCAGACCAGGCGCCTCCGTCTCGGCGTGGTAGGCCTCCGCCAGGCTGTCGGCGTCGGCCCAACCATCGAGGTCGGCATTTAGCTCTTCAGGAGGGCTCTGAAACCCGCAGCCCACCACAAAGGCGAGCGTTACAGCCAGTCGGGCGAGCGGCCTGCAAAGAAAAGATCGCATCTCTGGGAAGGAATGTGTTTGAAAGGAAGGGCCGGCAGGGAAAGAGGGGAGGCAAAAGCTTTGGCCTTTGCAATCACATATACAAATCGCACGCGGCCGAGTGTTACACGGGGCCGTAAGCCCTGGCGCGGAGGAACGGGGCATCGCAACTCTCGACCGCTCGATCTGCAACAACGCGGTATCGGACGAACCGAGATGGGTCCGCTCAACCCGCCCCAGGTCCGAAGCAGGCGCCGTGCTCCCCGCGGAGGTCCAAGGGTCGACTCTCCGCAAGGGCCCAGAGCCGACCAGCGCAGATTTTACGGCCGAACGGTCCTTCTCAGCTGGAGCATAACAGCTTTGAAATCGTGACGCGACAGCGGACACTTGTCCCTGGCATTCGTCAGGCGGAGCAGATCTACCAGGCCGCGCGTCCGCTGTTGGAACAGCTCACGCCTCTCTGCCGGCCGGTTCGTCTGGTGGGCCTCGCGCCGACTCAGCTCCTACGTCCCGATCGCGGGCAGCAGCTGCAACTGCCGCTTTTCGATGAGAGCGACCGCTGAGGGCTCGAGCACGGAGCGCCTCCCTCCTACCCGCCCAGGCGAGCGCTCGGCACGTAGCGCTGAAAATCGTTGTGAGCTCTGTGCTGGGCAAACAGGCTTTTCCAATCTCTGCTATTGCAATTAAAACCTGCAAAAAGCAATCCGCGCCACCAAAATACCTTCGCTTCCACCGGCGCGCAGCGCCGCTCCGGTAGGGTTGGGCTCGGGTCTTCGGAGGGAGTGGGGTTTACTTTCAATAACGGAACCCCAGAAGGGGATTGAGTAGTGTGAAGCGCGTTGTGCTCTTCCTCCCTCCTCGCGTCAGCTGGGCTGCCTCTCGGCCGGAACGGAGGGTCATTGAGGTTCCGGTACGATTCTTTCAGGGTTGCGCTAGCTACGGAGAATACTAACTACAGAGCACTACTCCTCTATAAGTCGCCGGGCCCTGTTTATGCATTCCTCTGCCTCGCGGGGTCGCTTCCAAACATGTCATCTTCAGGTTCGATGAGCTCGTAGTCGCAGAACTCGCGCTCATCCTAGAGCTGCGACGGTCGGCTCGTGTCTAATCGCTTTCGGTAGCCCGAAAATCGACCAATGGATCCGACAACCGAACTACGCGTCCTGCGGTGAAGGTTCCGTTGGGTAAGAAGTGCCTTACACCTGTAGAAGGTCGCATAGTAGAGCTGCGAGAGCGCCAGCGCGTTGCGGCCGTCCTCAAGTAGATATCGGGCGTCGGAAAGCCGCAGCTCCGCCGCCTGGATCCACTTGCCCGGCGAGACGCTCGCCATAGTCGGACGCCCTCCTTGCGGGCCACCTGTGAGAGGGTGCTTTCCGGCGGAGCGGTATGAAAGACGATCTGAGGCTCGAAGCCGAGGCTCAGATTGGCTTCTTCGACGGCCTTGGCAATCGCCGAGCGCGCCTGGTTTAAGCGACCGAGGCCGACGTCGGCGATGATTGCAAGGTGTATGTGGTCATCGCCCCCTTCGTAGGGATGGAAGCGGAGGTGGTAGACGTCGGCGGGGACAGACTCTTGAGTTCGGCCGACAAGAGCTTCAATGACCTCAGATTGTGCTTTTGTGCTCATGGACGACAGCTGATTGGTTTAGACACTGGTAAACGGCCCCAGCGCCTGCCCCGCTCGAATAGGTCCCGAGCCGCTTCCCTCCTGCGCGGCTCTTGCGCTGCAAGAGATGGGCTGATGGGCAACCTTGGTTTTTCCTTTTTCTCGCCTCCAGCTTCGCGCTCGGACGCGGGAGCGCTCTTTTTGCTTCTCGACTTTGTCGCATCGGTATACCCGCACCAGGATTGCCTCACAGCTATCCGTCGTATCATTGAATACTCGGATTACATCCGCCGCAACTATTCGCTGTCGTCAGGCAACTCCTCAAGAATGGTCTGAAGACGAGGCTGAACCTCTGGGAAATCGTCGTGAATGGCGTTCCATACTACCTCCAGATTGACGGCAAAGTACCGGTGAGCGAGGATGTCTCGTATGCCAGCCATTTCGCGCCACGGTACGTCCGAGTACCGCTCACGAACCGAGCTCTCGACCTGCTTGGTTGCTTCCCCGATGATTTCAAACGTCCGCTGTACTGCATACTGCGTCCGCAGGTCGTCCTCCAGTTCCTCAAACGTCATGCTCTCAACGAATCGCTGGGCATCACGCATAGCCTCCAGAATGTCACGGATATATTGCTTCTGGCTTCGGCTCACAGGTATTTGACCTCCCGACGTATATTGTCCGCCGATGGCCCTTCTTTCAGCGCGTCGGGCATACCTAGGTCAACCGAGAGACCGAGCCGATCCTCCAGATAGTGCTTCAGTCCGATGAAATCCAGGAGACCTGGCGTTTTGGAGAAGGTCACGAGAAGATCCAGGTCGCTTTCTTCCGTCTGGTCCTTCCGCACATACGAGCCGCAGATGCCGAGACGCTCCACGTGGTAGCGTTCGCGAAGATAGGGCATCTCCGCTCGGAGCTGCTTCTGAACGTCGTCAAGCGTGCGCATGTGAACTTCCATCTTTGGTTTATGACCCGTAAATCATGGACTACACTTAAAATAATGCATTACTTATTCATTTAAATAATCATTTAACGCGTCAACGAGAATTTCCTTCATGGGTCGCTCTTCCTCAACCGACTGCAGTCGCAACCGCTTGTGTAGCGATTTAGGAATATCAGCCGTGAAACGGTGCTTAGGCTCCTGGCCGGCCTTCGCTTCTTGCTTCTGCGCGGATGAACTCTTCTCCTGCATCCGCTCAGCGACTTCCGAGAGGTCTCCTTTCTTGCCCATGACTGTTACCTTTGTGTATTCACGATTAGCATCTTACTTCTGAATGTCGTTTAGCCGAGCCAGCACTTCATCGGCCAGCGCGTTCACCTCGTCTGCTGCCTTCCGAGCATTCAGGTCGAGGACGGACACGCCGGCGCCGAGCGCCTCGGCGTAGGCTACGCGCTGCGAGGTGCGCGCCTCGAGCACGGCCACGTCGAACGCGGCCAGGGCATCTTTAACCGTTGCAGCTAAGTTCGAGCCCACGACCTGCTGCGAAACGACAAACGCAACGTCGGGCGACCCGGTTACCTTCTGGCGCGCTCGCACGAGATCGATGATATCCTGGGCGGCCCAGATGTCGGCTGCGGACGGCCGCACGGGAATCAGCACGAGGTCGGCCGCCTTGATCGCCGAGGTTGCCATGTTCTCGACATGAGGGGCGCCGTCGACGATGACAAGGTCGAAGGCGTCTTCGAGCGCCGGCACGTTTTCGTGGATAGTCGGCTCATGCGTCGCATAGACGGGTGGGGTATCCTCCTCGCGAGCGGCCCACTCGCTAGCCGTCCCTTGTGAAGCGTCGGCATCTACGATGCCTGTGCGCTGGCCCCGCTCCTGGGCAGCCCGCGCTAGGTTGGTTGCAATCGTTGTTTTCCCTGGTCCTCCTTTCTGATTGAGAACTGCGATCACGTGCATACAGCGCTGCGATACGTGGATATGTAAATAATGCTATACTTAATTGCGCTCTTACTTAAATATGTGTCGTTGATTCTACGACAACGTATGCGTTGAGGTTCTTAAATTCAAGGCAGACAGACGGAAATCAAGCCTACAGACTGATTCTCCTTTCGACCGAGGGTGTTGTAGTCGCGTGGCTCTCCGCGAGAGCAATATATTCGGCCTCTACTGGACGATCGCCTCAGTTGTAACCATCCCCCCACCCTCGCCCCGAAGCTCCAGGAGAGCTAAATAAAGACGTAGCTCTTCGCCTCCACATCTGATCGACCAGCCGTTTTATAGTCTTCGAACGTGACACTTGTTTAAGTAAATAAAGGGTAGCGTACTTACTTAAATCATTAGTGCTCGGTGGGTAGAAGTCAGTCTAATCTAGCAGGTCATGCAAAAAGTAGACTCCTCTGAGCTGTTCAAACGCGATTAGAATGAACTAAGTTGCCGTGCGGGGAAGCCCTTCTATCGGATTGATACGAACCTGCTGGTCTTTCCATGTTTCATTTAGTCGAACTTTCACTTGGCCTTATGCCAGGGTACGGTGTCCGCTCTGTGCTCGTAGGTGAAGTTGTCCTGCTGGCGCGAAGATGCTGCTTCCCCTGGTGGGCTCCTTTCCTCTATAGACTTTGGACAGTTGGAGTATGCGTCAAAGTGAGCAATTTTGGGACTGGGGGAGCGGGCAGAGACGTTTGTACGTGATAACACTGCGCCCATCAGTAGCCCATCGGCCCGTTCGTTGATACGTGCTGACCAGAAGAGTTTAGGCATCATGGAAGAATTACTCGGCTGCGCGATACAAGGCGCCACTTCTACTGGATGGAGTAGGTAGCACCTCGGGTGTAGCGCTGGCTCCACGCGCGAGGCGTTCCGAGTTTTTTTACCGTGGCTTTTCTCGCGCGCGTGTTTCTTTCGTTTAATCATTCTGTTTCTAATGTTTGTCTTTTACGTAACATCAATCATTACAGTATCTTAGATTATCTAAGGTGTGACACTTTGGGCATCGCCTGTGACAAATAGGGAGCCAGTCTTCCTCTCGCTGTGACAAAAGGGGCAGAGGGTGTGACATTAAGGGCAGAGGGTGTGACAAAAAGGGCAAAGGGTGTGACATTAAGGGCAGATGTGACAAATAGGGCAGATCTGTCGCCAGAACCGTTCTCGCGGCTCAGCGCGCGAGCCAACCGGGACCGACTGCCCAGCGCGGTGTGACATTTTGGGCAACGGGTGTGACATTATGGGCACCGCACATGAATTATCTGTGTTGATAAAAGTCTGCGTCGCCCCTCAGTTGACTACCAGCATGAGACTGTTAGCTTTGAACTTGGTATAGATGCTTGCCGACTCCCATTCCGTCACAGCCCGCTATGTCCCGCTCGGATAACGCGCAGCTGCCGATCTTTAACGAGGGCTACCACGTCAACGTCCATAACGACTTCGTCCTCGCGCGGATGGACTGGTCCATCATGATGCACCGAATCATGATGGTACTCATCAGTCAGATTGATTCCCGCAACGACGATGAGTTTCACCGCCAGTATGTGCGGATCGGTGACCTTATGAAAGCTACCAATACCCAGGGCGGATCGCAGTATCGCGACGCCAAGACCGCCGTGCGCCGGCTCATCCGCGAGCCCATCGAAGTGGAAACGCCCGACGGCTCCTACAAGGGAATCTCCATCTTCACCGACATTGAGTACATCCGGTACATGGGTCTCGTGAGCGCCAAGTTCTCTGAGAAGGCTCGGCCGTATCTGTTGCAACTCGAGAAGAAGTTTACGTCATGGCGCCTTGATCAGACCATCCCCCTCCAGACGTCGTATTCCATCCGCCACTACATGATTGGTAAGATGATCGAGCGTGCCAACCGGACAAACCGCCGGGCGCTGGACATTGGGGAGTACCGGAAGAAGCTGGGCGTCGAGGATAAGTACGCTCGCCACGTCGACCTCAAGCGGCGCGTCATCGTTCCATCGCTTGAGGAGATCAACAAGAAGACGGATGTCACCATTGACTTCGAGACGGTCCGCAAGGGGCAGACGCCGGTCGCCGTTGAGTTTGTGGTCGAGCCGCCTGACGAAGAACCCAACATGGTCGTAGCAGACGCCAAGCAACCGTCCCTTGAGCCCCACGAGAAATGGTATTCGCAACTCATCGGGACGGAGAAGTACGACTACGTCACGCGGAAGGCCGAGGAGATGGCCCGACGGAACGGCTGGAATCCCGACTCGAAAGCGTTTCAGGCTGGCGTGCAATCTGCCATTCGAAAGCTCCACCAGATCGATCAAGATACCGGTCTCGAAGTCGACGATGGGGAGCTCCAGGTCGGCGAAGCCGAAGAAGAACAGCCTGAGAAAATAGGAGAGTCCAACGGCGGGAACTCTAAAGAGTAAGCGCTACCTCAGCTTTTGATCACCGGCCGGGCCGGACTCCACCATAATCCGTCTGATCGACGATAAGCCTTATTTAAGTAGTCACATAAATAAGTAAATAAATGGGTGAGTAAGTACAGGTGGTTGAGCGCCTTCTTGATTTTACACTCGGCAGCAATAAGCGCGTCGGCCACAGTGCAATCCATTCTGTGGAAAATCTCAGCAACCCAGCCCGCCCCACACGTTGCTTATTACCCATCCGGTTGCTGAGTGCGGTCTCCCCGCCGGCGCTGCCGGTGAAGCTGCTCCTCAGCGTCGTCTTTGAACATGCCTGACCCTTCGCGTTCCTGAATGCTCTTCAGAATGCGGCGCCGGGCGCGACGCTTGTCCTCGCGCTCGATGCGATCGCGGAGCGCCTCCGTCACGTAGGCGGACACGTCATCGCTGCGCGACCTTACTTCTTCGGCGAGGTCATCCGGCAGGTGGACCGTAACACGCATATAGGTTGATCAGTCCCTCCAATGGGGGTTTGGATACGCCATCGGCTAACGGCGGCCAGCGTTCCCGGCCCGGAGTATTAACAGGCTCCCGCGATTCGAATCGAATGACAACCGGAAAAGGAGCTGTGTTGAAACGCCACCCCATCCAGCTCGTACCCGACATAACGGCGACATCAAAACGACAAATGCGGATTCTCCCATGTCCTCACCCTCACGCGTTTCCTCGACCGAACGGCTCATCAGCGGGCCGGCGGAAGGCTCCCTCGACGCCCAGCTTGCCCGCATCGAAGAAGGCTTCGACAGCGAGAGCGTGGAGGTTCTGCGCGAGCGGCTGGGTCTTTCCACCGAACAGATGGCCGAGCTTTTGGGGATCTCCGCGCGAACGCTGAGCCGTCGCATGCAGGCCGGACGGCTCTCGCCGGGCGAGTCAAACCGTCTGTACCGGTACGCTCGTCTTTTCGGCCGAGCGGTGGAGGTGCTCGGTGGCGAGGAGACAGCACGCCAGTGGCTCACCACAGGACAGTGGGCGCTCGGGGGGCGCGTGCCACTTGAGATCGCACGGTACGAGCCCGGCGCTCGAGAAATCAGACAACTGCTCGGGCGCATCGAGCGGGGCATACCCACGTAGGAGCAGATCCAGGTAGGGAGCCCTTCTGGCGCGTTGCCCGCCGCTTCCATTCTCCTCCAAGCAGCTTCTGATGGTTACAGTTTGGCGGCTTACGGGACGACAGTATGCGCAGGATGCCTTTAGCGGAGAGGGGGCGCGTCGCTACGGCGGCCGATTCAACCGACCGGGCACGTCCGTGGTCTACGCGGCCGAGAACCTTCCGCTTGCGGTTGTGGAGACGCTCGTCGGGCTCAAGGAGTATGGGGAGCTACGCCGGTACGTGTTCTTCAGGGTAGAGATTCCCGGGGAGGACGTTATAGTGCAGCCGGAGAGCGATCTGCCTGAGGACTGGGACGCCCGCCCCCCGACCCAGGCGACCCGACGCGTGGGAGACGAGTGGGTCCAGAGCCGGGAGTCAGTCGGACTTCGCGTTCCGTCGGTTGTCGTGCCCTACAGTCACAACTACGTGCTCAACCCCGCCCACCCTTCGTTTGAGGACGTAGCGATCGAGGGACCTACGTCTTTTCCAGTAGATCCTCGACTTGAGGAGCAGGGCCGGTGACCGGGGACGCTTCGCGTGGAGGGGCCAACCCGGCTGAGAAGTCGTAGCGCCGGCGATCTGTTCTCGGCGCAGGACGGTTACAGGAGCTCCGTCACCTCCTGGGCGCACCGAAACGTCGCCACCGCGTCACGCTCGCAGTAGCGCCGCACTCGGTCGATCTCGCCGCGTTCGACGGCGCCGGCCA
>OBKM01000857.1_pt1 | contig 13792 bp, 12 predicted proteins | sample 1519691 | NCBI WGS metagenome assembly OBKM01 (sample SAMEA37050418, study PRJEB22526) | metagenome | biome: saline pan; feature: lake; material: water | place: Egypt | collected 2015 | depth 0.5 m
TCCTACGCTCAGGTGCAACGCTGCCAGTGGCACAAACGCGAAAACGTTGTCAGTTACCTCCCGAAAGCCGATCAGAGCACATGGCGCAAGAAGCTCCGACGGGCCTACCAGGAGCCGACCTACGAAGCTGCAAAAAGCCGGCTTATGGAGCTCAGGGCCGATCTTGAGCAAATCAATCGGGATGCAGCCCGATCCCTTGAGGAGGGCCTCGAAGAGACCTTGACGCTGCACCGACTCGGCCTCTTCGACGAGCTTGGTCGGAGCCTAAAAACGACCAACTGTATCGAGAACCTCAACGGCCAAGTGGAACGTCGCCTCGGAAAGGTCAAGCATTGGCGCCATTCGCCGCAGCGCCAACAGTGGATGGCGCTGGCGCTTCTTGAAGCTGAGTCTCGCATGCGGCGACTCACCGGCTACGAGCACCTACCGAAACTTCGGAAAGCGTTAAAGGACGCAATCCCTGATCGAGAATGAGCCAACTAGGGAGAATCCCTTCCCCGGACTTTTCAACTAAGTTTGCATCATTGCCGGCCTGCCTTGCAACGGTTCGGACTCGATCGAGGCGACACAGGGAGGCGACATAGGGAAGCGACGCTCCAGCTCAAGGTCGGCCTCTAAAGGGGCCTAAAAGGCTTCGAGCTGTCGCCTCCATATCCATATTCTCACGTGATCGTGGACGATACAAGGAGGGTTTCTGCAACGTCAGTGTGTCCAGCCCAGCTGGCTAAGAGCAGCGCGGTTGCCGCTTACGTCGGGCTCGTCGCTTTCGCTTTGTGCCTCGAACATGGCGTCGGGATCGGTCCCGCGTTCAAGCAGGTCCTGCACCGCCTCCAGGTTTCCGTCCCGGGCCTGATTCAGAAGAGGCGCGTTCAACTAAAAATTCCCGTAGTTTCCCGCTCCTGATTAGTTTTGCTTGCGGATTCCTAGGCCTCCTCCAGAGCCTCGACCACCGATTTATTCCCTGTGGATCTCGCTCGCGCCATTGGCCGCGGCGCTATACCTGAGTGTAGGGTTGGGTCTGCCCCCTGCTCTAACAGCAGCGAGGCGAGGGCACCACTCTCCTCGTTGGACCTATTTCCTGCTACGCGGTGAAGCGGGGTGAAACCGTCGTCGTCCTGAGCATTCGGGTCCGCTCCCTGTTCCAAAAGCAGAGCGGCAAGGGCTCTAGCTTCCTCGCCAGACTTCATTTGGAGCACGTAGTGAAGGGGAGTGCGGTCGCTGTCGTCCCGCGCGTCTGGATCAGCTCCACTGTTTAACAGCAGTTCAGCAATCTGGCTTTCTGAGACAGAATGAAGAGGCGTTTTACCGTCCCCATCCTTCATGCTGGGATCAGCTCCGGCCTCCAGCAGCGCGCGAACAACTTCGACGTTCCCACTCCCGACTGCTGCATGCAGAGGCGTGTCTCCGGAACGCCTGAGATTTGGGTCAGCGCCTTCTTCTAAAAGCACACTTACCACTTCGGCATCCGGATCATCGAGAAGCGTCTCCTCTGACGCAAGGTGCAAGGGCGTCCCTCCATTTTCATTTCTAGCATTCGGATCGGCACCGTGTTCAAGAAGGTTCTCGGCAATCTTCTTTTCTGGAACGGAGTGGAGCGGCGTCTCGCCATCTTCATCCTCTATGTTTGGGTCGGCTCCAGCCCCCAACAGAGCGCGAACAACCTCAACGTTTTCATCATCTGAGGTGAGCCCAGAGCCCACTCCATTTTCGTTTCCATCATCTGAGGCGAGGTGCAGGGGGGCCACTCCATTTTCGTTTCTGGCATCTGGGTCAGCCCCGTGCTCAAGAAGAGCCTCTACATTCTTCAAGAGACCGGAAGAGGCTGCATAGTGTAGAGGAGTGTTTTTCGTTCCTTCTGGACCCGACAGTTGGTTCGGCGCCTCGTGTGTCTGCCGAGCATTGACATCGGCTCCGGCTTCGATAAGTGCTTGGAGGGTCCCTTGGGGGTCGTTCTCGTCCTGGCCAACAAACCCTCCCTGTTCTCGTGCAGAAGCAGCCTCGTGGAGAGGAGTCTTTCCCACATCGTCGCGGGCATCTGCTTCGGCACCTTCATTCAGGAAAAGTTCAACCGCGTCTGACCAGCCTTCCTCCGCCGCCTTGTGGATCGGATACTTTCCCTCCGCATTCTTTGCGCTAGGATCAGCTCCTGCTTCCAGCAGCGCACGTGCAATCCCATCGTTTCCTTCCTTTGCAGCAACATGAAGGGGAGTGTTCTCACCCCCACCATCGGAAAACTCTGAATCGTCTTTCGAGGAGGCAAGGTTGGGATCAGCCCCTTCTTCTAAAAGCGCGCTTACGACTTTGGCATTTGCGCTGCTTTGCGACGCAAGGTGAAGAGGCGTTTTCCCATTCTCATTTTTAGCATTTGGGTCAGCCCCATGGCGAAGAAGTGCCTCGACCACCTGTCGCGCTGAATCGCCGGAGGATTGCGTGGCCTTGTGAAGCGGCGTATCGCCTTCTCCACCAGCAAACTCTTCGTCCTCCGTCTGCTTTGCGTTCGGATCCAGATCTTCACTAAGAAGCAACTCTACGATTTTAGCATCCGTAGAGGCCATCTCATATGACTCATTTCGGGCCGCCTCGTGAAGGGGCGTTTTTCCAAGCTTATCTTGCACGTCTGGGTCGGCGCCAGCGGCCAGCAGGACTTGAACGATTTCTCTGGTTCCCTGCGCGGCTGCCTTGTGAACCAATGAGGCATTATCATCCTCGTCCCCGAGCTGGGCATCGGGATCCACCCCTTCCTCAAGGAGCGACTCAATTTTTTCTACTTTATCGTCGAAGCTTTCTATCGCATCGCACAGCTCTTTTATCGCCTCATCCATGGCTGAAATAGATTAGCTGTTTGCTGATAAAGGTTCCAGTAATGCATTTCCGAGTAACACCTTCGAGAAGGTGTTTTGTGGATGGACATTCAGCCGAGACACAGCGGGCGACGTGCACGAACAGAGCCCAAACGAGCTCTCCACTCGAAAGCTTTCGGTGTCGGGCGAGTGCAGAACCCGTTCTGCACGAGATCCGTGAAGTCGCAGGCCATAGACAATCCGCCAAACAGCTTCTCGAAACCTTATCATGAATGAAACTCCTCCTGGGCATTCGAGAGTATCTCAGCAAAGAGCGAGGCCAGAGCGTGCGATACTCCTGACGCGCGGTCCCTGCTCCGTTGCGATACGTGTCGGCTGGCTCAATCTCCTCTCCGCTTCTCTTGCAGACCGTCTAGTCGTCGAGGCGCACGCGAATGAGGTTCCTTCCGGCACTTGCCATACCGCCTGGCGAATTACTGCTCGCCAGAGGCCGTCCATGTCACAGAAAAAGGGCCCGCCGAGAAAGGCGTAAAACCGCGTGTAGTGTCGAATCAAGCACGCGCCGGATCGCCCACAGGTAGTTCGCCACCGTGTGCCGAACCGAAAGACAGCAGAAAGCCCATCGCCAAAAGGAGGAAAACCGTCTGCGAGGGCTTCGTAAACTGCTCGGCAAAGCGGCGCTGAAGGAACGCCCCAATTCGAGTCTGGGTAAATCGGTCTACCACGGCGACGGGTTTTGGATTGGTGAAGAGGATCACTCCTGCTTTCATCCCTTCACTTCCAGGGCGTCGCCGTGGTTTCTTTTTTGGCCTCCTGGCCGCCGAAAATCGCTAAAGTAATGTCTACTTCCTACAGGTCTCCTGTTTCCCTCAGGATTACCTGGCAAATTTCATCATAGAGTTCGTCTGCCCGAGTTGGGTTGTCAAACTCCACAATTCTCTCACAACCGTCTTCCAAACAGTCATCTGGCTCCAGAAGCCCATTATGGAACCGAACTAGATTTTCCTCGAGCCAGTCCCATTTCCGATCAGTATCCATATCGTCCCAATACTCAGGTAGGTGGAAGGTGACTGACCTGATAAATCTAGCCTCGCGAACCTCACCATTTTCAAACTCAGCTTCCAACTCTCTATCCAACTCAAATTCAATCATGGTCTCAGAGGTGCATTCGATTTGGCAATTCGACTCGTGCAGTCTCAAGACTGGCAATATTTCATCCTGTCTGATGAAAGACAAGATTTTGTATACTGCAGTTATCAAAAAAAGAAACAAAAACTGCATTTCAACAGCTCTAGCTAGGCGGTGCTGACAAATGGAATTTTCGCTTGCATCTTACAGAAGTAGTGTCATGATCGATGCCACGTGCAGAAAGGCCATGTAGTTGCGCGCGGTCTTGTCGTAGCGTGTGGCCACGCGCCGGTAGTGTTTCACCCGGCCAATGAACCGCTCAATCTTGTTTCGATCCTTGTAAAGCTCACGATCAATCTCACGCGGATGCGTCGCATTCGTACGGCTCGGAATAACAGGCTCCGCTTCGAACTCGAATTCGATATGTCGGGCCAGGTCGCTGCTGTCGTAGCCCTTGTCTGCGAGGACAGCTTCTACGGCTGCTTTCTGCTTTTCGCCGCCGCAAAAGGCCAAAAGCGACTCGGCTTGCGGGCCGTCTCCAGCCTGACCGGGCGTGAGAATGAACGTCAGCGGATTGCCCAGAGCGTCTACGAGCGCGTGGACTTTCGTGGAGAAACCGCCGCGACTTCTTCCAAAGGCTTCTGCTTCGGCCGAGCTTTTTTTTGGCCAGCGGAATGCTGGTGGGCCCGAACCGTCGTCGAATCGAGCATGAGCCACTCCACGTCCGGCTCTTGCAACGCCTCGAAGATCGCTTGCCAGCGCCCCTTTTTCGACCAGCGATTGAACCGTTGGAAAACGGTGTTGGGCTTGCCGTACCGCTCGGGCAGGTCTTCCCAAGGCGCCCCGTTGATGAAGCTGCGGTTGTCATTAGCGGTACGCCCAGGGTCGCCGGGCTTGCCAGAAAAGAGCGGTTTAATGCGCTCGTAATCGGCGTCAGAGATCTCGTAGCGGCGTTTTGTCGTGTGAGCCATCGATCACAGGATAGATGCAGAAGAAAAAGAAGTCGAACTCTCCGACGCACCATGCAAATTGGAAGTTGCCGCTTCCGTGAATCTTCTATTTGTCAATACGACCTAAGCAAACTGGCGACCTCCGGATTTCCCTTGTCCCGAGCCAGCTCCGGCAGGCTGCGGTGACCGGGGGAGACGGTCGGATCCGCACCTGCTTCCAGTAGCTTTCGCGCCACGCCCGTCGCGCCGCTTAGAGCAGTATACGCCAGCGCCGTCAGCCCGTCGCTATCCACGAGATCAGGGTCGGCTCCCGCCTCCAGCAGGATTTCGGTAAGTTGAGGCTCATCCTCAACTGCCGTGTAGGAGAGCAGGGTGTAATCCTGGTCCGTAATGCGACAGTTTGGGTCGCTCCCGGCCTCTATGAGCAGCTTGATGCTTTCTTTGTCACCGCCATGGACGGCAAACCCGAGCGGCGGGCCTGCACTCCCGGTCGAGGCATTTGGGTCAGCGCCGGCCTCCAGAAGCAACTCGATGATGCCCGAGTGTCCCTTTCCTGCAGCGGCGGCAAGAGGCGTCTTGCCGTTCAGAGAGCCCCGGTCCGGCTCAGCGCCTGCTTCAAGGAGGACTTTAGCAATCTCGGTGTGGCCGGCCCAACTGGCAAAGAGCAGGGCAGTGATCTTGCCTGTGACAGGAGAAGCGTCGGCCTCGCTCTGCGCGGCAAACGTAGCGTTTGGGTCCACCCCGCGCCCGAGGAGGTCACGAACGCGATCTACATCACCGTCTCGGGCTCTGTTCACGAGAGCGGCTTCGAGCTCACGGTCGCTGGAGTCTTCTTGGATTTCGCTCATTGGAGGTAGGTTTTGGTGAAAAGGTAAAGGAGTAGGCCACGGGAGGATAGACTCGTGCCAAAAGCGGCGCGTCGACCACACCGAGCAAGAAAGATAGGGCGCTCGGCCCGTAGAGCATCGAAGGCTGGGAAGGCCGGTTCTCAATCTTCCTGCAGGGCGTCCATCACCGCAAAGTTGTCGTTGTGCTTGGCAATCTCGTACGGGGTATTCCCCCTTCTCTCCAGATAGTCATTGGCCCCGTGGCGGAGAAGCAAACTGGTGGCGTCCCGCCTGAAGTCAGCGTCAGGGTCGGTGTTTTCGGCAAGAAGATGCAGCGCGGCCTCTCCGTTCGCGTTTTGAATGTTGGGGTCCGCCCCATTTTCGAGCAGGCATTCCATCTGCTCTAGCGTGCCGAGGCTCCCCTTCATCGCTAGCATCAGTGGCGTCAGGCGCTGCCGGTTGAGAGCGTTTGGATCAGCGCCAGCTTCCAGAAGAAGGGACATGATTTCCGGGTCCCTCTCGCTGTGGAGCGGAAAGTCTCGCTCCTCATGGTTGCCCGGTATATTTGGATCTGCTCCCGCATTGAGGAGGAGGCGGGTCACCTCCGAGTCTCCTCTCGCGCCGTGCAGCGGAACTCGGCTGGTGCTTGTTTTTGCATTCGGATCTGCTCCAGCCTCTAGAAGGAGGGAAAGTAACTCTTCGGAGATGTTCTCTTGGCGGACCTCGTAGACATGGTAGAACAGCGGGGTTGCCCAGCGAGAATCTCGGGCATTGGGGTCAGCACCCGCCTCCAAAAGATGCTCTGCAATCTCAGAGTCTGTACCGAACCAGTCGTGCAGGCGTGTGGCCCTAGGCAGGTCCCCCCCAAGGTCACCTAGGCTGTATTCGCCACGGGCATTGGGGTCTGCTCCCGCCTCAAGTAGCACCTTCAGTACCTCGGCGTCGCTTACACCTAGATGGCGTATGAGAGGGAGTTTGGACTCGTCTTTTACGTTCGGGTCTGCTCCTTCTACGTTCGGGTCTGCTCCTTCATCGATCAATTGCTCTACCCTGTCAATACTGCCCTCCGAGGCTGCATCTATCAATTCCTGATCGAGCGCGCTGGGTTCTGGGGATTCTCCGGACTGACTGTTTTCTTCCGTCTCGCTTTTCCGCTCTTCGTGTCGAAGGAGAAGCCTTGCCACCTCATCGCGTCCCGCGGCCTCGGCAATGTCGAGGGGCACCCGTCCGTTATCGTCGGTCTGGGTGTTGTCTGCTCCATACTTGAGAAGTAACTTGACCATCCTCAGGTGACCTTCTCGGACCGCAGGGTGTAGAAGTGCTTGATTGGTTGAGGTAAGCGGATGGCCGGCAATTTCAGTCGATCGAAGGAGCTTGGCGGGTGGATCCGGCGACTTTTCGTCAGCCTTCTCAAGAATAGTTCTGACTGTCTCGACGTGCCCCCCGTAGATGGCGTACGTGAGGGCCGCGGACCTGTGGAACTTTCGGTTTCCATTCCCTCGGGGTTGCCCGTCCCTGCTTTGCATGCTTATGCTCGCGCCAGCCTCCAGCAGAGAAGAAACGATCTCCGCTTCCCCGCAGGTGGCTGCCACCATCAAACAGGTCTTCTCGCCGAGGGAGCGCCAGAAGGCAGGATGGTCGCTATCCTGCAAGAGACAGTCGGCAACATCTGGCTGCCCGAATGCCGTGGCCACCAGCAAGGGCGTAAGGTGCCGGTCGGCTGCGGTCGCGTTGGGGTCAGCGCCCTGGTCCAGCAGCTCTTGCACAAAGGCCGAGCCTCTATCCCGAACGGCACGGAGAAGGTCAAACGCCGACGGCTCTAAGTCCAGATCGGACTCCTCCAGCATATCGCCGTCCATCATGGCTTCGAGGACGTCGCCCATGGGATCTTCGTCGCCGGACTCCGTCGATCCGAACGCCCTTTCAAACGGTCTTTGCTTACCTTCATCACCTACGGTCTCAAACTCCGGGTCGTGCTCAAGAAGCGTCGAACCGATGTGAAGCACGTCGGCAACGGCCGTATGACCGTTCTCGTGGGCGAGGCCGGGGAGATCCTCTGCCTCCGAAACAGTGGGATCCGCGCCCGCACTGAGCAGAAGCCGGGCGAGGGGAAGCGGTCCGTTCTCGGCCACAAAGTCCAGCGCGGTTCGCCCGTTCTTACTGGTGACATTAAGGGCGGCGCCAGCGTCTACGAGTACCTCAGCCACGGCGGTGTGCCCCTCCTTGCAGGCCTCCAAAAGCGGGGTAGAGAGCGCCACGTCGGGCGCATCATCGGCAGTGAGTCCAATGTCCGGGTCTGTTCCCGAGTCCAGCATGTCTCGGATGGTCGGCACGTCTCCGTCCTGCGCGGCCTTGTGGAGCCGCTGGCGCTCCTCCGAAAACGTGAAGCCACTGGAGGCCGCGGCCAATATTTGCTGTATGTCTTCGTCGGATATACACTCTGTTATCAATTCCGAACGGAGCTGTCTCCAATTCCAACGATCGGCAAAGCGGGCAACTAGATCTCTCGACAGTGGTAATGCTCTGTTGCCGCTCAAAGAATCGGGCCCGCTCCAGGTCCACTGGTCTTCGAAGCGTTCGACGAGGTGGGGCGACCAAGGCAGTCCCTCGTTTGCGCTAAGCGCTTCCCAATCCCACTTGTCTTCGAACCGCTCAATGAGATCTCCCGACCAAGGCAAAACTTCATTTTCGCTGAGGTTCTCCCATTTCTCGCTAAAAAAGTTCTCCCATCGGCCCTCATAGCGGGCGATGAGCTCTTCGCTCCACGGAAGAGCCTCGTTTTTGCTCAAAGAATCAAGACCGCTCCAGGTCCACCTATCTTCATAGCGGGCGATCAGTTCTTCACTCCAGGGCAATGCTTCATTCTTGCTCAGTCCTGACCAATCCCATCTATCCTCAAATCGGGCGATCAACTCTTCGTCCCACGGCAACAGTTCATTTCTGCTAACTGCCTCCCAGTTCCACCGATCTTCGTGTTGAGCGACAAGCTCTTTGCTCCAAGAAAGAGCCTCGTTGACTGAAAGCCCGTCATCGTCGTTGACGCCCCATCCACCTTTCCAGTACCATCGGTCTTCGAATCGTTCGATAAGGTCTCCGGACCAAGGCAAGTCTTCCCTTTCGCTAAGCCTTTCCCAGTCCCATCGGTCTTCGAACCGGGCGATAAGTTCCTCGCTCCACGGCAGAGCCTCGTTGTTACTCAAACTCCGACGTCCTTCCCACTCCCACCGGTCTTCGTAGCAGGCGATCAGCTCTTCACTCCAGGGCAGGGCTTCATTCTTGCTCAGCCCATACTCCCCCCAACTCCATCGGTTTTCATAGCTGGCGATCAGCTCTTTGCTCCAGGGTAGCGCTTCATTGGCGCTGAGATTGCTCCAGTCCCATTGGTCCTCGTAGCGGGCGATCAGTTCCTTGCTCCAAGGAATGGACTCATTTTTACTCAGCGCACTCCATCCCCACTGGTCTTCAAACCGACCAATCAGCTCTTTCCCCCACGGGAGCGACTTGTTTCGACTGAGAGAATACCATTCCTCAGAGTAGCCCACCTCTGTCCATCGGTCCTCGAACCGACCGATCAGCTCTTCACTCCAGGAGAGGGCCTCGTTTTTGCTGAGTTTATCCCAGTCCCATCGGTTTTCAAAACGTTTCACGAGCTGTTCGCTCCACGGAAGCGATTCCCTTCTGCTCAGCTCTTTCCAATCCCAACGATCCTCAAATTGCAAGATGAGATCTTCTGACCACGGGAGGTCTCTCTTGGTCAGCTGTTCCCAGTCCCATCGGTCTTCGAACCGGGCGATCAGTGTTTCCGACCAAGGCAAGCCGTCGTTCCCGCTCAGGGAGCGGTATCCACTCCAGAGCCATCGGTCTTCGTGACGAGCGATCAGTTCCTGACTCCAGGGTAAGTCTTCTCTACTGCTTAGTTCTTTCCAGTCCCAAAGCAGTGGGTACTGGTCGATCGTCTGCTTGGTGAGGGGGTAGTAGCGTGAAACCCGCTCTATGAGCGCGTCACGCTGCTCCTTCGACAGGTGACGAACAATCATGACAGCGCTGTTTCCATCGGACATAATGAAAGGGGTAATGCTGGGGAGTAGAGCGGAAGTAGACCATAGTGTTTTTTTCCTAGTCCTCGGTGCCCTCCTTTCCTTCAGTCGCCGAATCCCATCCACTTTTAATCTCCTGTATGTCACTCGCGATCTCCTCGCTTCCTCTCTCTCGCGCAAGGTCGAGCGGCGTGTCCCCAGAGTTGTCGGTGACTCCCGTCTTAGACCCGGCTTTAAGGAGCCCGCGGGCCGTGTACGCGTGGCCGAGGCGCGCGGCCTCATGCAGCGGCATCCTTCCTTCATTGTCCCTCCGATTGGGATCGCTCCCCGCCTGCGAAAGAATCTTCACCATCTCTTCTGAATCAACGCCAGCAGCAAACCAAAGCGAGTTTCTTCCATTTTCGGAGCTGCGGCGTGGGCTTGCGCCGGCGTCCAGGAGCGCCCTCACCGTTTCTATGTGGCCGCCGCTGACGGCCTCGTGAAGAGGAGTCATTCCAATGCTGTCTGGCTTGTCAACCTCTGCTCCTCCTTCAATGAGAAGCTGGGTTGCTTTCTTGCTCGATACGGCGTGGTGAAGGGGGGTTTTCCTGTGCTCGCGGACGCAGTCCAGATCGGCTCCTTTCTCAATGAAGAAACGAAGTGTGTTAAGCGAGCCGTCCTTGGCCGCCGCTTTCGCTGCCGGCAAGACAGGAGTCATTGCTTCATCGTAGAGCGTGGCATCGTCGGTACTGTGGGTGGGATCGGCGCCGTTTTCGACGAGTAGCTCAGCTACCTCCACGGAGCCGGAGCGTGCTGCCCTAAAAATCGGCGTTTTTCCATTGCGACCGACCTGAGTGGGGTCGGCTCCCTCCTCAAGCAAACGTTCAACCACTTCCGCTGCTCCAGAACCTGCCGCATTGAAGAGCGGAGTATCTCCATGTTTGTCGGTCCGAGTGGGATCGGCTCCCTTCTGAAGTAGCAATTCGACCACGCCTGTGGATCCAGAACCTGCCGCACTGAAAAGTGGCGTTTGCTCCCTATCGTTCACTTGTAGGGGGCCGACCCCTTCCTGCAGGAGCAGCTCCACCGTCTTCCTGGAGCCAGAGCCCGCGGCCAAGAACAGGGCGTCAGCATTTTTTTCTGCGTGCGGGTCGGCGCCACCCTCAAGAAGTAAACTCACGGCTTCACTGTACCCGCTCTCTGCGGCAGCGCAAAGGGGGGTATGGTAGTAGCCGTCTGGCACAGGGGGGTCAGCATCGGCCCCATGCTCAAGGAGGAGTTCGACAATCTCGGCAGATCTAGATTCTTCGATGGACTCCCCAAAAGCTCGGTGTATCGGCCTGTATCCCTTCTCGTTCTCGCGGGTTGGATCTGCTCCCTCGTTGATAAGGAGCCTCACCACTTCGACGGAGCCAGATGTGACTGCTTCATCTAGCGGGGTGTCGTCGAAATAGTTCGTCTCCGTGATATCGGCTCCTCCGTCGAGGAGGGATCGCACCTCCTCTACCGAACCCTCGGCGGCCGCGTCATGAAGAGAAGTATCGTCCTCGCTCTCCATGCCAAGGGCCTCTTTGGCAGAGTCGATCGCGTCCTCTACAGCGTTCGTGATATCATCAAGCATTATATTTTGTAAATAGATCCTTGGATACCAAAGAGCTACGGCAAATATACGAACCCCTCAATTTGCAAGACCTGAGAGATTTATGATTTGTTCATTCTATGCATAACGCGTTGAATTCAAGAATGCAAGGAGGTTTCCGTTCGTTCGGCTAGCGGACGGCGCTTGTCCAGGCCCCTCGGGGGCTGGCAGATGGTCGAAGGGGCAGTCGCCTGGCGCGTAGAGCGCCGTAACCCGAAACGAGGCTGGAAGCGGATGCGGCCAGTGGAACGACGAGCTCTCGCGTTGCACTTCGCTTTCGACGGCCAGGTAGTGGGCCACAGCAGGCACCTCGCGGCAGAAGGTCGCGCCGGTTCGAGGCCAGTTCGATAGGCGATCCGCGCTGGGGATCTCGGGCTTCTGCGCCAAGGAGAAGAGGCGCGACAGGCATGCTTCAACGTAGGGAACCTGGTCGGCGGCCGCAACGGGACAAAACACCCCCAGCGCGGCTTGGACGCGCCGCGCTGAGGGCCCCACCATCGAGAGGTCCGCAGAGATGTAAGGCGCGGACCTCGGTCGACGTGATTGGTGCAGATACCATAGAAGGGCGATTGAATTGAATCGGTCTGGGAATGAGGCGCTCACTAGTGGTACCGGAAGTGGCGGATTCTTAATTTTCGGCGTCGTTTTCAGCTGGGCGGCTAGCGAGGACTTTATCGCTCCGTACCGGCTGGCTCGGCTCGACAAGGATCCGTGGGTTGCCGACCGTCCCGAAGAGATAGACGTTAACAAGATGGAAGTTAATATCAGCAAAAAAGGAGAGGCGGGACGCCGTGAGGGGCTGTCTTCCTTCTCGGCTTTCTGAATAGCGGTATGGATTTCCAATCATTCGGACAGCGCGCTAATTCAGATAGGTCGCGCCGTAGGACTGCGGGTCGTCGCCGTCACTTTTCTTTGATGTCTTCCTGGATCTTTTCCTGTCGGATGAATCCGCTGTCAGATTAGCATCCCCCTCTTTCTGTATCGGAAAGATGGTCGAGACCAGCCCCTCAAACAGCGCCTGGACAATGAAAAGGATGAATGCGCCCGCGAGCGCCAGCACGCCGGTGGCGAGTTTGAGCATGAAGTAGCCCAGGAAGTATCCCAGCACGAGGAGGCCCGCCATGATGGCTAGCACTCCTAATATTGAAATGAGCATGTCCATGGCAGGAAAAGAGGTAGTGGGAAAGTCAGTCGAGAGACAACCTGTCGGATAGCGCATGGTAGTGTATGAAGAGCTCTTGCCGACCGGACATCCGACGTCTGATTCGAAGGGGGAGCCCATACTCGTAATTGTGCAATGACTCGGTTTCCTGCTACGCTGGCATTCTTAATTTCCATTCGAACCAGAGCCATCATGACCGAGTCCAGCGAAAGCGACGACCCTGCCTCAGGGGGGTGGAGCTCTGAGGCCTTGTACCGCCGGGCAACTGCGCCGGACCCGGCCAAGCGCCAGTCGGCAGCGGCGCATCCGAGGGCGCCAGCCCGCCTCTTACGCGGGCTGGCCGAGGATGACGATCGGGCCGTACGGTCGGCCGTCGCGTCGAACCCCAACGCGCCACTGGAGGTGCTCTTTGCCGTGGCAGAAGAACACCCAGAAGTAGTAGCGGAAAATCCTGCGCTGCGCTCGGAAGTGGCGGCCGACCTCAGCGCGCTACGGAAGGCGCCAGAGGAGGCGCTGGGCGCTCTTCTTGCACAGGAGCAGGTTCCCGAGCCGTGGTTGCGGTGGGGAGGCAAGCACGACAGCCCTCAGGTCCGAGAAGCAGCAGCCGGCAACTCGTCGACCCCTCCGGAGGTGCTCAAGCAGCTAGCGGCAGACGGAGACGAGGACATACGTCGAGACGTGCGCAGGGCCGTCGTAGAAAATCCGTCGACTCCACCGGAAGCGCTTAAGCTTCTTCGCCGAGGGGGAGCGGACGAGAAGCTCCAGAAAGTCGCCTCCGATCCGGGGGCGCTCACCGACGCGGAGCGGGAGCGGCTCGTGGAGTGGGGCCCGTACGGGCAGGAGCTTGTAGCCGCTCATCCCGGCACGCCGCCGGAGATGGTCGAGCAGTTAGCATGCGATGAAAAGTACTATGTTCGAAATCGCGTGGCCGAACGCTCGTCGATACCGCCGAGAGGATTGGAGCAGCTCGTAGCGGATAGCACCCCATTCGTTCGCAGCACGTTGGCTCTGAACACGTCGGTGCCGGAGTGGGCGCTGGAGCAGCTAGCCAGAGATGAAAACCCTAGGATACGTGCCGAGGTAGCGAGAAATCTAAGCGTGCCGTCGGAGGTGCTGGAGCAGCTGGCGGCGGATCAGGACAACTGGGTGCGTGAGGTAGTGGCTGGGCGGGACGAAACGCCAGAGGAAGCTCTTGAACTGCTTCGCCGAGCGGGAGCAGGTGAGAGGCTACAGGGAGTCGCCTCCAACCCGGAGCCGCCTACCGACACG
>OBKM01000858.1_pt1 | contig 13791 bp, 12 predicted proteins | sample 1519691 | NCBI WGS metagenome assembly OBKM01 (sample SAMEA37050418, study PRJEB22526) | metagenome | biome: saline pan; feature: lake; material: water | place: Egypt | collected 2015 | depth 0.5 m
GGATTAACACCCTCCGCTGCGCGGTGCGCGGCAGTTTACTCCCTTCGGTCGTCAGTCGGACTACGCCCTCGTGTCCTCAAGGGAGGAGTTGGGTAGTCTCTTGAGCTGGTTTGTCAGTGGATCGAGCAACTGCTGGTCGTTGGAGGGGTGCCGAAGTAATCAGTCAAAGACCATGAGGGAGGAGCTGGACTGCGGCCTTCTTCAGTCGGTTCAGCAATAGGTTGGGGATAGGGTTAAGGAGCGAGCTTACTGCACAGGTTACAGCCTGACTCAACTCAGCCTCGCATCGGTGAACTACGCAGATGGGGTTGCTATTTGGACGAGCCCCTCATCACTCATGTCATGCAGTAACTCGAGCACGTCGCGCTCGAGCCGATCGCGCTCGACGTCAAACTCACTGTGGAGCTGGTCGCACAGCGGAGTCACGCGGCAGGGCGTCTGAATGCGCTCCCAGACGGCAGCCCCAACCGTGTTAAGCCCGTAGTAGACACCGCTCTCGAGATGAAGAATGACCTCCTCGTCGTCGAGCGCGGAGGACACCTGGTCGTCAACGGCTACGACGGTAGACTGGAGTTGAATCGAACCCATAGAACAAAACAGCTGGCCGGTTCAAGATTGGGTCGGATAGGTTGGCGTCTCCTTCTGCGGATCGGCCGAAAAAGAAGGCAAAGGCTCGTACCGCTCGGGAGAATCTGCTCCGCCGATGACAACCTCTCCCCCATCTATCTCAAGCCAGGCATGTGCCTGCAGATCATCCGCTTCTCCCTTCGCTACCCCGATCCGCAGGTTGGTCCGCTCCCCACGCCGCGCCAGCATATACTGCGCCACGAAGGCCTGCGTCAGGCAGGGGCGCTCGGGAACGAGCCGGCGGCCGGCGGCCTCCACAGCCCACGTAATACGCCGACGCTCCTCAGCATCCAGTTCGCCGCCTGCAGGAACGCGCTGCTCCAGGAAACGGAGGAGCCTTCGAAAGGAAACTACCGCTAGAGCACCGCGCACCGCTACGGTCAATCCGGAGGCACGGGCGAGCAGCCATCGGTCGCCCCAGGGAAGGCGAGCCACTCGGCGGAGGAGACGTATTATGCGTCGGAAACGATTTCTCATGGGTGCGACGTGTTTGAATGGCCCCACGTAGTGATGCGAGGGAGCATCTTTCATATGCAGTATAACCGGCTTTAGATTCACCGGCTCCTCTCCTCGCGACCAGAGCGTAGATAGTCGAGCGCAATCCGCACCGGCCGCACGGCGTAGTAGAGCCCCTCCAACCAGTCCGGCAACTTCAAGAAATCCCGGTCGCGCTCCGTGGGCTGCACGGCGAGCGTTGCAAAATGCCGGAGATACGGGACGCGATCCCGCCAGCGCTCTTTGGTGCGCAGGTAGTAGGCCAGCTGCGTCAGGACGGCCGCCTCCTCTGGATCGGCCGGATGAAAGAGCCACTCTTCCCGCAGCCGGTCGGCCAGCGACTGCACGGTGGTGTCTCGTCTGACCCGCTCCCGGAAGGATTCAGGCAGCGGCGTATGCAACCAGTCGTGCGCTACGTACAGGCCGAGCTTCAGCGCTCGCAGGCTGCCGCACCGGGTGGCGCGCTGCCACGCGAGGGACCAGTCGATCTCGGCGCGGCGCACGACCCGGTCGACATCGCACACCCAGATCAGCCGCTTCCACCAGTGCTTCGTGCCATGCGCACAGAGATAGATAATCAGATCCTCGGGGGCAAGGACGCGCACTTTGTGCCCGCCCGTTGCGAAGAGCTGGCTTCGGCGTCGCACGGCGTCCGCCGACAGGTGAAAGGAGTGAATGTGATGCATTAGCGCCGCGTGCAGCTCGACTTTCACCTGATCCGAGGAGCGGACCATCTCATATGCGAGCCGATTATCCAGGAACCGCCCCCGTTCGTCATCGGACATTGAGTGGACCGGTTCGAATCCCCGTTCTCTCAAGCAAGCTCGGGCGGTGTTGATGTCCGACCGGGGAACGAGAATATCCAGGTCACCGAACATGCGTGCTCCCAGATTCCCGTAGTAGCTGTTAGCCAGAACCGGCCCCTTGAACGGGATCGCCGGAATGTCTGCCCCGTCAAAAGCCTCGATGAGATCGAGGAGCACCCCATACCGGTGCATGTTGAACTGCGCCGTGCGCATCCGAGCCGCTCGGATCTGCTGCTGAATGGCCTCGGGGGTGCCAGTGGGCGCGATGTCCTGCAGGCACTGCCCCAAAAGCGGCAAGACGCGATGGCTCTGCGCCTGCTCAATGACGGCTTCCCAGTCTACGTCGGCCTCTGCATGCGCTCGAAGCCGTTGCCGCTCGGCATCAGCCAACGACGCTCGTATTGCTGTAAGTAAAACAGATGACACTGCAGAGACCCCATGCTCCCGAGAACGGGCAGTGGAGTGCTCGTGCGGTTCCGTTTGTATCGGTTGCGGTGGCATCCGGTTATGCGTGCAATTCTAATCAGCCTGTTCGGGCGGTTGCCCTCCTCGGTCGCTCCAGGGGGCAGAAGCGGAGAGGGTATTGTTCTCTTTCCGTTTGCCTTGAGCGCGCCACCCCTGATTCACCTGCGCGTTCCAGGATTCGGCGTAGTGCCCCTCCTGCTCCAGTAGCTCCTCGTGCGTGCCCGACTCGATCACTTCTCCGTCGTGCATGACGTGGATCACATCGGCATGCATGGCAGTCGTGAATCGGTGGGTGATAACAAACGCCGTGCGCCCTTCGTCGACCAGCCGGCCGAAGCTCTGCAGCCACAGGTTTTCGGCCCAGGAGTCCATCGCGCTCGTCGGCTCGTCGAGGATGACGAGCGGGGCCTGCCGGTAGTACGCTCGGGCAAGCGCCATGCGCTGCCACTGCCCGCCGCTGAGCTCCGCGCCGCCTTCGAACCAGTGGCCGAGCTGGGTGTCGTACCCGTGCGGGAGCTCCTGCACCTTCTCGTGGATCATCGCCTTCTTGGCCGCCTTCACCACGGCTTCTCGCCCGGCATCGCGGTGCACGTCGCCCATTCGAATATTCCAAGCGACCGTTGCCTGATAGCGCATGGGCCGCTGGAAGAGGGTCGTGATCTGATCGCGCAGGTCCTGCACGCGGTACTCCCGGATGTCAACGCCGTCGATGCAGACGCGCCCCTCCTGCGGATCGTAAAGGCGCCCCAGCAGCTTCGACAGCGTGGTCTTGCCGGCTCCGTTCTCCCCTACCACGGCAATCACCTTCTGGGCAGGCAGCGTCAGACTGAAATTGTCCAGCACGTAGGTATCCGTTTCCGGGTAGCGGAAGGAGACGTTTTCGAAGGTGATGCGCTCGGTGGGTACTGGCGGCTCCTCGCGAGGGTCGTCGGGATCTTTGATGGAAGGCTCCAGCGCCAGGAATTCGAAAAGGTGCTCCAGGAACATGGCGTTCGTGTAGAGCTTGCCGGCGTTCTGCAGGAGATCGCGCATCAGCCCCTGCCCTTCGCGGAACGACTGGTAGAGCAGCCCGAGATCACCGATCGTCGCACGTCCCTGCATGGCCCGCAGGCCCATTACAATCATGACGCCGCCCATGGCGAAAAGGGCCACGACGCCGGCTCCGATCGTCGCCCGACTCTTTTTCTTCTCGAGCTCGATGCGCTCGCCGCGCAGCGTCTTGCGGAGGGTAGCGTAGGCGTCGGCGAAGTGGTCGCCCAGGTCGAAGGCCCGGATTTCCTGGGCGGCGAAGTCGTACGTGAGCATCATGTCGAAGTACCGTGTGCGGCGCTGGTCCATGGTTCGCCGCTCCCACCAGTCGTGGTACTTGCGGTTGTGCTTGACAACCACGTAGAGCGCGGGTAGCGTGCTACCGATGAGGACGAGCGGAATCCAGAGGCCGTAGGGCACGAGAATAGCCGCAATGGTGACCAGCGTGATGCTATGCTGGAAGAGGCCTCCGATCTGCTTAAGCACCTCCAGCGACTTGCTGCTGGCTCGGGTGCTGGCCTGGTGGAGCGTGTCGTAGTAGTCGGATGACTCGTAGAAGGCGAGGTCGAGCCGTCCCGACTGCTCGTGAATGAGCCGCTGGATATAGTCATCGACATATTCGGACTGGGCCGTCTGCACCCAGCTGTTGGCCGCTCGGGCGACCTGCTGGAGCAGCAGCACGAGCGCCATCAGCAGCGCCGGAATGGCAATAAGCTCCACGTTGGCCCACTCCAGCCCCCCTCCAATCGCCTCACTGGCCCCATCGAGCACCCATTTCGTCAGATACACGCTGGCACCGGGCAGGAGCCCCTGGATGGCCAGCAGCCCAACCCACACCACGGTCCAGCGCGCGGCGGCTTCCCAGACGAGCCGCAGCGCCCGCGGCACGTAGGCCAACAGGCGCCTTGCATTGCGCCACGCCTCTGTGGGATCGGGTATGCTGGTTTCAGCCATATTGTAAACAAAGAGTGCTAGCTATCAGAGCCAGTTGTACAGGATAGTGGCGCAAACGATCGTTTCCAGTGCTCCAGTCGGTGCAGGAGCGTATCGTAGTACCCTTCCCCAACGAAGACTGGACCCTGATGGCCAGAGCTGGACAGTTCTGCCACGGGAATTTCACGCGCTACAATTTGTAAGCCCAGCTGGTCGCCCCTTTCTTTCTTCAAGTCATTCAGATACGTATCCGTCGATAAATCCGGAGGCTTCCTTTCCCTCCCTTATTTTCAGTTCACGTCTTCAGGCTGAAAGCGGATTTGCCAAATTGCGAGTCGCCCGCATTGCGTGAATGTACATCTCGGCAAACGAGATCGTACACGGACGCAAGCGCTCCGATATCTTCTCTAGGACGGAGCAGGGCTGAGATATAAATCTCTTTAGAAAGAGCGACACATTGTGAGAGATGACGCGGCCCTGAAGACTCTGGTCTTAAAAAACGCCGGGCATAGGAATTGGCGAGAAGGTGCAAGCACGCCTGCTTTTGCTTCGTAGATTCAATTCGCACATCATCCTTTTCGTGGTAGCCAAGCATGTAGATATGGGTAAGAGGCCGAGCGGATTCCGGTTGCTGCCCATTGACAGAAACCATTCGCTTGTCGGATGTAGGCACTGGCCGGTCAAGGTTTGCGCCGTTTTGATTGAGCGAAAACCTCAACGCATCCGCGTTTAGCTTCATCCATGGAAAGCCGGGAGCCACCTGCAACCCAGATGTGCCCGTGGTGGGGCGGCAGGCGATCATGTCATCGGAGAGTATTCGATGCCCCTGACCGTAAAAATAGGAGGCGGTAGACGACTTTCCCATGCCTTTGTGTCCGATGAACGCAATAGTGCTTCCGTCCACCTCCACCGCACTGGCATGAAGCGTCAAGTAGTCCCGGTAATACAGCAAAAAACCGGCGATGTATACACTATAGATGGTAAACAACTCGTCGTGCGACCTCCTAGGCGCGGGAAAAAGTACCACGCGGTGGGGGCTCACCTCCACGGTGCCAAACTGAGAGCGAATACGGATGCTCGACTCGAGCGTGTCAATGGTTGTTTTGTCCCCAGCCTCGGGCGCTTGTAACGACTCCCCCCGGCGTATGACAGCATCGAGGCTGTTTGCCGATGGCACGCGGGATAGAGGTTTGAGCTTGCTCAGCTGGAAGCTAGCCCCCAGCTGCAGACCGTGCACCCGATAACCGAACAATTGACGACTGCTGGGAACGTCCATTTTTGACTTGGCCGCTTGAACGACCGATAATGCGTGTGCCTTTACATACTCGCAAAAAAAGGGATTCCCCATGTACAAAACACGGGAAATCCCTCTTGTCGTTACCTGTTCAGAGCAGGCTTCGGATACCTACCTGCTATGAGGGGCCACCAGGAATGCAGATAAATATGGTACCGTCCGTAAATTCCATATCACTATCGCCGCCCCCACCGCACTCTGCTGTCAGTTGTCTTACATCGCCGTATTTGGTAACTTCAGGTGGATCGTATTTTCTCATGTGAGTGTTCTAACTTGATTGAAGAAATAGGCGAAACTGCGTGGTATTAAGTAAGCGAGTAGGTTGAGAAAGCTGCAGTAGCTTCTTTTATACGAAGGATTGTAGTTTTTGGATCATAGGGTTGTTTGGCGAATTGTTTGTGTCCCCCAGTACTCGGTCGCTGCGCTCTCAGTACTGCGACTTCGTGAAAAGCGCGCAGAGCTTCTTCCGCATTGGTCCGGTAGCATCCTACGCTGCAAAGCAAGTGCTCCTGAGGCGCAGGACCCGTTTGAGCTGGTCCTGCACATCGCTTGCGGTTAACTCGGCTCTGCTCATCAGTCACACGGCGCGTGTCGGCTTCTCATCCATTCACGAAACAGCTCGATAGACTCACATGGTTGTTGAGGAGTGAGATATGTCTCGAAATCTATCAAGAGTATTCTTGACTCTCAGCATTGTATTGGGGTATCAGGTGGACTTTTTTTCTCATAGAGCAGAAAATAAGCGAGTTTTAGAGTCTCAAGAGTTGTAAATAAGTCCGATTTTTGACTCACACGAGGCTCTTCAAGAAACCGCCTCATCACGGGCAGTAGATTTTCGAGGTCGATGTACGAACTCAGCTCATCTCTCATCTCTTCGACATCCCTTAGAGGGTCAGATGAAGACGCCGCAAGTGCATGAGCGAGACTGTCCGAAAATCTCGTCTTATCTTTTCGGGTGAGCACTTTTCGAGGTAGCATATTGCTTAGTCCCGCCCGGGCAATTTGTCTTCCAGTTCCATCTTTGCGCTTGCGCGAGCTGGGCACAGCAAGGCAAAAATCAATGAGCCGTCGGTCCCAAAATGGTAGTCGAGTTTCTACAGAATGTGCACTGGCTTTATGATTAAGCTCTTCCAAAGCCTCTGGCTGTATGGACTCGGAAAGTTTAGAAAAATGATCATCCCGCTCCGTATGCGCAGCCCGATTTTTCTTGTGCTGCTTCCTTCGACTTTCTATCGCTACGTTCCTTACCAACTTCGAAGATGTCGGCAGAGTGTTGGATCGATCTCCACCATGTGCCTGGAGCAGGGGGCTGACCAACCGTGCCAACTTTTTTCCCAGTCGATATGGGAAAGGACCGTGGTATAAAAGATATAGCAGGAAATCCCCCTGCCAGTATGCTGTTTTGGTTTTTTGCCCCCTGCGCAGATCGTGGATAAGGTTTCTCCATTTCCCTTCACGCGCAAGCTGTATTCGATATCCGTAGCCATGTGACAAAACCTCGTCTCCCCCATGCCCGTCCAGCACGACATTGATTCCAAGGTCGGATATTTTTTCATGCACTCTCCCTAACACGAGGTTAGTCCCCAGAAGAGGCCGATGATGATGCAAGCAGGACCTTTTTAGTTGTTCGAGGTAATCATAACCAGTGTAGTCATTTCCATCAATAAAGTGACTCTGGTATTCGTTTGTACCGAGCACCGCTTCGATATACTCCCTTTCGTCCGTTTCCTTCGTCTCGCTGAACACCACTGAAAAGGTGTGGAGCTCGTCTTCGGAAAGCTCACGGGCCATCACTGTGACGGACGAGGAGTCAAGCCCACCGCTCAGCAGCGAGCCGACCGGCGTGTTGGACCGCAGCCGGCAGTTCACCGCTTTCGCGAACACCTCTCGAAAGGCCTCCGCATATTCCTCTTCCGAGTCCAACTCGAGCACAGGCGGGAGCGTCACCTCCCAGTACGCACGCTTCTGAAATCCGTGCGGATTGACGACCGCGCAGTGACCCGGCGGCAGCCGGACGATATCCTCATAAAATGTATATTCCTTGCTCAGGTGAATACGAGCCAAAAAGTCGGCAATGCGCACCTCGTTAACCCGGTCGGATACGTCGGGGTGGGCTAGCAGTCCGTTTATTTCTGTGCCGAAGAGAAAACTCTGCTCAGAAACGCAGTAGTAAAAAGGGCGCAGCCCGACGTGGTCGCGGGCGCAGAAGAGGTGCTCCTCGCGCGCGTCCCAGATGGCAAAGGCAAACGCACCGAGAAGGTGTTCTGGGCAATCAGTGCCCCACCGCTCGTAGGCGAGCAGAATAAGCTCGGCATCGGTTATGGGGCGATCCTTGGGCCGTACTAGCTGCAATCGGGAGATCAGCTCGTCCCGGTTATCGATCCGCGCGTCCGCCGTGAGCACGAGCTGGCCATCCCGGCTTTTCATGGGCTGTTCCTCGTAGACGGCTTCCGGCGTGGTGTGCATCATCAGATGGCCCAGCGCAACTTCCTCGTCGCGCCAGACGTTCATGCCGTCCGGCCCGCGGTGCGCCTGTGCGTCCACCATCCGACCGATGTTTTGGCTATCAACAGGACGCCCGTCGGTGTGGTACATGCCCGCGATGCCACTCATAGGAAACTGCCTCTAGTTCTATAGACCGATACGCTGCGCGCTACCTGTCACGACGAATGGTTCTCGACGAATGGTTCTCGTGGACAACGAACAGGCCGTACTCCTCCATTTCGTTGATGAATGCAAGCACATCGTCTGCAAGGCGCTCGTAGTCCACATCGGGAAAGTCGGCGTTGAGATCGTCGACTAGGTGCTCGACCTGCACGTCTCCGTCCTCTTCGATGCGATCTAAAATACGCGTTCCAAGCTCATTCAATCCGTAGTACGTTCCCGACGAGACATGTAGGAGAATGCTCTCGCCGTCCACTTCCGTGCTGACAAAATCGGACGTCACTTCAATGCTGTCGTTAAGGGATGGCATATTGTTAATCAAGAGATGTGAAGGTGATGCTTGTGGCGATAGGACGGTACGGTATTCACAGGTGCAACGCTTGAAGGTATCCTACACGCGAGCCCTACCCAGTAGGAAATTCTCTGGATAACCCTACTCCTTTGGAGCAACGCGCCAAGCAGATGTGGAGCACGTCTCCCCCCTTACTTAAGGCGTAACCTAATTGAGGCCCGAGTCGATGCCCCCTGAACACGTCTCAGCACGCTCCACGATGCACTCCAAACTGACGAACACCCCACGTAAAGAAAATGTCATCCTGCAGCATGACCAGATTTACGTGCGGGGTAGCGTCTTCTTATCATAGCGTTGATGCGTTCGTGTTCACCAGGCGATGGGTGTAATAGATCACCGAAAGTCTATATTACGATGTGGAGGACCATCGATCAATGAAGGAGAGCACCTGATCGTCGGTGTAGAAGTATCGTACCCAACGATGATCGTATATGGACCTGCACGTGGACCTATCTATACTTACCTTCCGCTTAACCTCCTCATACTTATTACCTCTTTTCTTTTTCGACCTTATGTTACTTTCCTTCACTTCTAAATCTTTGCCCACAAAGTCACTCAATTCTGTTTCGATCAAATCAGATAGGCTTTCTAACTGTAGTATCAAAATATCAGCTTTTTCTGACTCGTACCGTCCATATCCATCCTCTCTCTTGAAAGACGAATCGTATATATCGAAGTCGTACACGCTCTTAAACTCCCTGCTAAACCAGTTGTAGACGTACGAAAAATCGGTCGTAGAAAACCGTTTCTCTATAATACGTGCAGTTGTAGCGGCATCTTGACCGTCGATGTCGATGCCGTACAAGTCCGGCGCTTGAAAGATACTGCTGACGCGCTGTGCAATGGGATCACGAACGAGTGAAATTACTCTGGACCGAAGCGGAGTAAGCTTCAGGTAGATGCGGGCCAGAACGCCCATGTAGAAAAAACGCGGGAGGTCGTATTGGTTGACCCTATAATATGCTTTGCGAGCGGATCTCCATTGCGTGCGAGAAACCTCATGGAGGTGCCATGGTCGAATGCCGGCAGCGTGCAGTGTTTTGCACACGGTTTTTGATCCCACTTTACCCATCTGGTGTACAAGTATGGGACGCGGCAGAGCACGTGCGACGTCGTTCAGCGAGTATATTAACTTTCTAAGACTAAAGTGCATAGGTTCGGAATGGGTTTTCAGCGCTTACTCTCCTCCACTGGATGAACTTTTCCAGCGCGAGGTGGTCTCGCTCAGGACCCTCCCTTCTCGCGTATCTTTCCTAGGGCAGTCCCTTACAAGCTGAGAATCTGATCAGTACAATAATTTGCAACCTATAAGATTATTCCTGTATTAGGTTTGGATTGCGCCGAATGGGACGAATGGCTACTCTTGCGTCCATGTGGAAACGGTAACCCTCTCCTGCCCATTCTCCTTTGATTAGAGTCGCTACCATCTTCACAACTCCTCCAAAATGATCTCGCTTGTTTCGATTGCCGGGTTCTCAGGCGCCCTTCCCTGGGTACGTCCGCCTAACGGTATAGCTGCTAACGAGCATATCCTCCGCCACACCTTACATACCGACTGCTCCAAAAGATACACGATCTTCTGTAGATCGTCGATATCATGCATACTAGCTTTTGTAGGGGAGTCGAACCGCGCGCTCCTCGCTCCATGACTTCGATTTTGATTAACGATGATACCTTACTTACACGGATTGCATCGACGGATTGGCAGTACGGCAGGAGCTATAGTCCTGATCGCTGCCCTGTTTATTGGATGGCCTGCTTCAAGCTTGGCGCAGGCCCCCGGTGCAGATGTAGGAGGGCTAGGCGGAGAGGACACCTTTATCAATGACTTCCGAACGCCCGGCGAGCCCTCGATGACAGTATATATTTGGGGCAGTGTGGGTAACCCGGGAATCTGGCGCGTAAATCGAGACGTCGATTTCATTCGCTTGCTCTCCGCAGCGGGCGTTCCGGGTCTCGGGCAGGACGATCCCGAAACGCGCACTCGCGTTAATATCCGCGTATACCGGCAGGATGGCACCGATCGGCGTAAGATTTATGAAGAGAGGGTGAATGAAATTCTTGAGAGAGGTCGGAATATTCCTGACGTTCGGGACGGCGATGTCATCGAAGTGGAAACTGAGCGACGCCGCTCCGCAACCAGCCAGTTTCAGTTCATTACCAGCGTGCTCGGATCCGGAGCAAGCCTGGCGCTGCTCATCTTCCGTCTTGTGGAAGGACGCCCGTAATACGAAGCTTTCCTCTCAATATGGTAGTTCAATATGGTAGCTAGTGGATCTAAGCTCTCCACGCCGTCCCTCAACTCTTAGAACCTGTTTCAATTTATGTTTTCGGGCTATGAGCGGCTTCGATGGGCTGCAAATCACCCCCGATCTCAGTCCGTAGCCCCACTACGACCCTCGATCGTGGTCCGATTTTCGCCACATCGCTGCTCGCTCTCGCCGTCGAATCCAAAATCAAAACAGGTTCTTAAGACCATCGCAGGCAGGCATTTTCTACGTTCCGCACCATGAATCCCCCGTCATGAAAGAGAAGCTCAAAGGGCAAATAAAGAAGCGCATCAAAGATCCCGGGCGTCGACTCATTGCGCGCCACATCTGGCGAGAGCGGAGCCTTTTCGTACTGGCGATCGCGCTTACGTTCGGTGGGGCCCTTACCGAGGGTCTGGGTATCGGGTTGCTCGTGCCGTTTATCGAAAGCCTCACCTCGCCGGAGAGTGACCCGCTGCGTACCGGTATTGAGTTTGTCGATGTTTATGTGTTGGCGGTCGAGGCCGACACGTCGACGCGCCTATTTTGGGTCTCGGGCCTGATTCTCGCCTCGGTCGGCCTGCGGGCTGCGCTGGGGTATGGCGCCGCGGTTACCAGCGTCCGGCTTACCGAGCGCATTACGGCCAAACTCCGACGAGAGGTGATCGACCAGGTGCAGTCCGTATCGCTTCGGTACTTTGCCAAAACGCGAACGGGAGATATCCTGAATACGCTGACTAAAGAGGTGCAGCGTGTTAACCGCCTCTTCCAGACCTCGCACACGCTCCTAGCGCGCAGCTCGATGGCGCTGCTGTATGGGTCGGCCATCTTCGTACTCTCCTGGCCGCTGGCGCTGATTGCGATTGTGCTTTCCCTAGCCTTGTTCCTTGTCATGAACGGCTTTATCGGCTACCTGCGCCGCTATGGCCGCCTCATCCCGGAGGCAAATGCCGAAGTGACCTCGATTGCAACCGAGCTGATCAGCGGCATTCGCACCGTTACCATTTCTGGGACTAAAGACCAGGAGGCCGGTCGTTTTCGGAAAGCAACCGATCGAGCGCGAGATCTCAGTATCGAACTGCGATCGAAGTCGGAGCTGATCGATCCGATCCAACAGTTTATGTCGTCGACGGCCCTCATCGCGATCGTCATCGTGGCCGTTTGGTTCTTTATTCTCCCGGGCGATATGACGGCCGCCATCCTCCTTACGTTTCTGTTCGTCCTCTTCCGCCTAGTGCCGAAAATCAAGAGTCTTAATGGACTGCGCGGGCAGTGGGCTGAACAGCGCGGCTCGCTGGAAAACCTGGCTAACTTTCTTCTCGACGACGATAAGCCGTATCTCCCCGATGGCACGCGTGCGTTCACGCAGCTCGAGTCAGGCATTGAGCTACAAAACGTGTGGTTCGCCTACCACGATAACGAAATGGTCCTGAAAGATATCAGCTTCCGTATTGAGCATGGGGAGAGCGTCGCCTTTGTCGGAGCATCGGGAGCAGGAAAATCAACCCTCGCTGATCTCATCATTCGGTTGTATGACCCGGTCGAAGGGCGCATCCTGCTTGACGGTCACGATCTGCGCGACTATCAGATCCAATCACTTCGCGAGAATATTGCGATGGTGAGCCAGGACACATTTCTCTTCAACAACACGGTTCGTTATAATCTAACGTATGGCGCCGAGGGCAACATCAGCGATGCCCAACTACGGTGGGCCGCCGAGCAGGCCAACGCGCTCGACTTCATCGAGAACCTGGAAGAAGGATTTGATACGATGCTCGGGGACCGAGGCACGCGCCTCTCCGGGGGGCAACGCCAGCGTATTGCCATTGCGCGCGCCATACTCCAGGCCCCCGAACTCCTTGTGCTCGACGAAGCCACGAGCGATCTCGATAGCATCTCCGAGCGGCTGATCCAGGAGGCTATGGAGCAGCTTATGGAAGATCGAACCGTGGTGGTCATCGCCCATCGGCTCTCTACCATCGAGCACGCCGACAAGGTTGTCGTGATTGAAGACGGAGAAATTGTGGAACAGGGTCAATATCAGGAGCTCATTGAGCGTCGTGGGCAGCTCTGGGAATACCACCGAACACAGTACCGGCATGAGGAGGTTGAGGCTTAAAATGACTCATTTTCAAAACATCTCGAACAGTTAAATCGCCATGCCCAACCCTTCCGGTTGGGAAGAGAGCATTCTCAGCAGCAGGAGTTATATGTAAGAACGAAGAAAGTTAGAAAAGCCCAAGATGACCACGCTACGCTACAGACGTACCGAAGCGCCTGTGATTGTGCGAGGAATGTGCCCTGGAAGCGAGACAAACAAGTGCGCCGTCCTCCCCATCGCCTAATTGGATGAACTAGCTGAAGGTCTCACCAAACCAGGTTCACGCCCGTTGGAGGCATGCTCGACTGAAGTCGAGGGGGTTTTATGGAGGGCGTGACGACTGGAAGTCGGCTAAAGCTCATTCCTCGACGTAAAGTCCGGACCCGGCGGCTCTCGGTCACGCCCTTCGGTGTAGTCGCGAATTTGTTCTTCCGTCACCCGGCCGGGTCTGCCCACGCAAAAATATTCCCGTGCCAAAAATATCTTCTCCAGTACCGTTTCCTCAGATGGGCAAACTCCTGCTGTAATTTGCTCTTGGGCGGCCGACCTTTCACCCTCGTCATCAGCTCGGATGGACTCAGGGTGGGCGGACTCAACGCAAGAATACACGCGTGGCCCTTGCCAACGTGTTTCTTCTCGATCCGCATGTCCAGTCCGAGACAGGTCTGACGGATCAGCTCCCGCACCCGGTAGGCCACCTCTCCCTTCAGCACATGATATCGATACTTCGCCCGCCATACCAGATGACATTTCAGATGACATTTGATGTCACGGGT
>OBKM01000859.1_pt1 | contig 13785 bp, 16 predicted proteins | sample 1519691 | NCBI WGS metagenome assembly OBKM01 (sample SAMEA37050418, study PRJEB22526) | metagenome | biome: saline pan; feature: lake; material: water | place: Egypt | collected 2015 | depth 0.5 m
TCCGGTCGGAATCGTCACGATCCGGGATCAAGGGATCGCGCGCGAGAAATATGACTGACTGACTAGTCAGTCTACGGGAGATATGCGGAAGTTATTGCTGGTTATTCGCACACTTATCGGCAATATCGTCTGGTACTTGGGACGAAACGGCGGGTTTTCCATCAACATTTATCCCGATGTGCGGTTTCAAATTGTACTGATGGCTGGAACCCAAACGGAGGGTCTCGACGACCTCCCACCGAGCGCCAAACTCGTCTTCAAGGTACTCGAATACAACGGAGCGCTGACGCAGAAGGGGATCGTCGAGGAGTCGATGTTGTCGGCTCGAACCGTCCGCTACGCGCTCGAACGACTCGAGGGGATCGACGTGGTCGACGAGGACGTCTACTTCGCCGACGCCCGACAGAGCCTTTATAAACTCACCGACCCCGCACAGGAGTTCACGAGCGATGACGGTGACGTGTCCTGTACCGCGGACTAACCGCGTTCGGCATCCGTGACCTCACGCGCCCCGCGAACCGCCTCCAGAACGGTGAGTGCTATCGCGACCAACAACGACAGCGTCGCCGCCAGCACGAACGCCAGCAGGAGAAACCAGACGTCCGGACTGAACAGGGGGTACTCACGGGTCTCGACCAGGGACCACGGAAGGAGTTCCAGCGTCCGAACGAGGTATAGCGCCACCGCGGCGATCGCCCCGACGACGACGCCTGCACGGACGTTCCGATAGAACTCCAGCGACTCGAGGAGGACGAGCATCGGGGGTTTCTCCGACGAGGCTTCCGATGTCGGTCGGTTCTCGGACGTATCGTCGCTCACGCGCGCCTCTTGTAGCCGTGTCAGCAAAGAGGCGTCGAAACGCGTTAGAGGAGCGATCCGCGGTCGCCCGGTCGATGTCGACGATCACCCCGCCGACGCGATCGGTAGGCATCAAGTACGGGGACCCCGTACCCGTACACATGAAACGCGTTCTGCTCTCCGAGTTCCCGATGATCGACCCAGAAACGTACCGGACGCGGCTCGGGGCCGCGGTCGACGAGGGCGTCGAGATCGAGGTCGCGCCGCTCGGCTCCACGGAGCGGCTGATCGACGCCGCTCAGGGGTTTGATGCCGTCGTTACCGACATCAACACGCCGGTCACCGCGGAGGCAATCGCGGCGCTCTCGCCGGAGCTCGACGTCGTCGTCCGGTCGGCGGTCGGCGTCGACAACGTCGACGTCGCGGCCGCGGCCGACGCCGGAGTGACCGTAACGCGGGTCCCCGACTACTGTACCGACGAGGTCGCGACCCACTCGGTTTCGCTGTTGTTGAGCTGTCTCCGATCGCTGAAAGCGTACGACGACGCGGTCGCGGCCGGCGGCTGGAGCTGGGAGGACGGTCGCCCGATCCGCCGGCTGAGGGCGTCGACCGTGGGGCTCCTCTCGTTCGGCCCCATCGCGCAGCGGGCAGCCGAACAGCTCTCCGGGTTCGACGCGGAGCTCGTCGCGTACGACCCGTTCGTCGACGCCGAGGCGATGGACCCGTATGGCGTCGAGAAGGTCGAGTTCGACGAGCTGTTCGATCGGAGCGACCACGTCGCGGTATACGCCCCCCTGACGGACTCCACTCGGGGGATGGTCGACGCGGACGCGCTCGCGCGACTCACACCCGATTCGGTCGTCGTCAACGTGGGTCGCGGCCCCGTGATCGACGAGGACGCACTCCTCGACGCGCTCGACTCGGGGACGATCAAGGCCGCGGGGCTGGACGTGCTCGCCGAGGAGCCGCCCGCGGACGACCCCCTCGTCGGACGACCGGACACGGTGGTCACCCCCCACGCCGCGTGGTACAGCGAGGACGCCTACGACGACCTGAACCGGAGCGCCGCGGACGACGTCGCCGCCGTATTGAACGGCGAGGTGCCGGCCGGCCGGGTCGACCCGGACGCGGACTGGGTGTAGCAACCTCGACCGCACCAATATACGAACGCGTCGCGCTCGAACGACGCCGATAAACCGACAGCGGGCCTATGGAAACCAAATGGGAGGCAAAGACGACTACTACAACCGGTCGAAACAGCAGGGGTATCGGAGCCGCTCCTCGTACAAGCTGAAACAGTTGGACGAGGACGCGGACCTCCTCGGCCACGGCGACACCGTCGTCGACCTCGGGGCCGCGCCGGGCGGTTGGCTTCAGGTCGCCGCCGAAGCGGTCGGCGAGACGGGCACCGTCGTCGGCGTCGACCTCCAGCGGATCGAGGACCTCGACGAGCACGACGTGGAGACCATCCGCGGAGATATGACCGAGGAGCGCACCCGACACTACCTTCGGGAGGCGGTCGGCGAGGGCGGTGCCGACGTCGTCGTGAGCGACATGGCCCCCAACATGACCGGCGAGTACTCGCTGGATCACGCCCGGTCGGTCCACCTCGCGCGGCAGGCGTTCGACGTCGCACTGGAGCTCCTCGAACCGGGCGGCGACTTCGTCGTGAAGGTGTTCCAAGGGGAGGACCTCGACGCGCTCCGCGCGGACGTGAGCGAGGAGTTCGAGTACGTCAAGACGAACTCCCCGCCCGCGTCGCGTGACGCCTCCTCGGAGGTGTACCTCGTCGCGAAGGGGTTGCTCACCGCGCCCGTCGAGATCGGCGATCGGATCGAGGTCACCGTCGAGGAGCGCGGCGAGGAAGGAGACGGCATCGCCTACGTCGAGGGATACTCGATCTTCGTCCCTGACGTTGAACCCGGCGAGACCGTCGAAGTCGTCGTCGACGACGTGAAACCGCGGTTCGGGTTCGCCGAGCGGATCGATCCGGACGCGGAGTCGGATTCCTCCCACGACTGAAGCCGTGGGCTTCCTCCTCGTTCCTCCGTGAACGAGCATCTCACTCGCGACGGGGTACACCGGAGCCGTCCGGACGGACTCATCTCGGTGTACCGAGCGGCTGAGAAACCGGTCAGTACAGCAGTTCGTCGTCGTTCTCGATCATGTACAGCGCGCGAGCCGCGATGTTAACCGCGTGGTCGCCGACCCGTTCGAGGTCGCGGATCGTGAGCAGCAGCCGGGAGACGTTCTCCATCGTCGCCTCCACGTCCTCGTCGTCGCGGAACCGGTCCTCTTCGATGAGGTCGCGGACGACGAGGTCGCTGGCGGCCTCGCACGCCGCGTCGATGTCGTCGTCCATCTCCGCGACCTCGTAACACCGGGCTGGGTCGGACTCCGCGTACGCCTCCATCGCGATCTCGAGCATCTCTAGGGTGTCGACGCCGATCCGTTGAACGTCGACGTCCGGAAACACCTCACGCTCGGCCGTGCCGGCGTAGCGGCCGAGGTTGGTCGCCAGGTCGGCGATCCGTTCGAGATCGGTGATGATCTTGAACGACGCGGCAATGAACCGGAGATCGCCCGCGACCGGCTGTTGGAGCGCGATGAGGTCGGTACACTCACCTTCCAGCTCCAAGTAGAGCTCGTTGATCTCGGCGTCACCGGTGATGACCTCCTCGCCGAGTTCGCCGTCCTGCTGTTCTAACGCGTCGAGGGCGAGCCGAAGCCGGTCCGCGACGAGTTCGCTCATGTAGAGCACGTCGTCGCGGAGTCCCTCGAGTTTCGTCTGATACTGTTCGCGTGGCATGGTCTTGGTCGATGAGTGGAGTCGACGAATAAAAACACGTCGCACACGTGACGATCCGGAGGATCGTTCAGGAGGTATGCCGTCCGAACTCGTGGCTCGCAGGGTCGGCACGGACGCCGGTCTCCTCGACACGAGCGTTCACAGAAATGGGTTGGGGCGGATTTGAACCGCCGGCCTCCTCCATGTCAAGGAGGTGTCATAACCGGACTAGACTACCAACCCGCCGGGGCTTACTGACGCGTTTCGAGGTACCCGGGGGACGTAATTGAACCTTTCGGAACGGGGTCCGGCGTGGGGATCCCACCCACGAACGGGGACCGTGGACGAGCGTGACACGCCACGCGATCGACCGGTTTTACTGGGTCGCCGCGAGTCCTTCCGTATGGTCGATCTCTCAGCGCGTGCGGAGCGGTTGGACTCCTATCTCGAGACGCGCGGACTCGAAGCGGTCTGGTTCGCCCGGCCGAACGGCTTCGCGTGGCTGGTCGGCGGCGACAACGTCGTCGACGCGGACGCCCCCCACGGCGTCGCCGCCGCCGGCTACGACGGCGAGTTCCGGGTCATTACCGACGACATCGAGGCCGACCGACTCGTCGACGAGGAACTCCCGGAGGCCGTGGCCACCGAGTCGTTCCCGTGGCACACGGACTCGCTCGCGGGAGCCGTCGCCGAGCGCTCTCCGGCTCCCGCCGCAGCCGACTTCGACGTCCCCGGGTTCGAGGACGCGGACGCGAGCGCGCTCCGCCAGCCGCTCACCGACGACGACGTGGAGCGCTATCGCGAACTCGGCCGCGAGGTCGCCGCCGCGGTCGAGACCGTCTGTCGGAACCTCGAACCCGAGGACCCCGAGTACGAGGTGGCTGCCGGGATCGACATCTCGCTGTCCTCCCGTGACGTGAACACCCCGGTCGTGCTCGTCGGGGGCAGCGAGCGCGCCCGGACGTACCGACACTTCACCCCGAGCGACGCGACCCTCGACGACTACGCGCTCGTCTCCGTCACGGCCGAACGAGCCGGGCTGTACGCCTCGATCACTCGGACCGTCGCGTTCGACGCCCCGGAGTGGCTGGAGGAGCGACATCGCGCCGCCGCCCGAGTCGAAGCGACCGCGCTCGCAGCGACCCGGGCCGCCGCGACCGGCGATCTCGGCGACGGCAACGGACACGGAACCGCCGGCGACGTGTTCGACGCGATCCGGGAGGCGTACGCCGCCGTCGGGTTCGAGGGGGAGTGGAAACGCCACCACCAGGGCGGCGCGGCGGGGTTCGACGGCCGCGAGTGGATCGCGACCCCCGAGAGCGACGAACCGGTGACCGAGCCGATGGGCTACGCGTGGAACCCCACGATACAGGGGGCGAAAAGCGAGGACACGTACCTCGTCGCGGCGGATCGATACGAGACGCTGACGAAGACCGGCCAGTGGCCGACCCACGAGGTGGAGTCAGTGGCAGTCGACGGCGTTCCGAGCGAGACGTTCGAGCGACACGCGCCGGTGATTCGCTGAGACGGGCGTCGCGGTCGCCGGACGTTGCGACCGACGAGTGCGACAGTTGCCGATCAGTAGACGTACTCGTCCTCGCGGATCGTCACGTAGTCCCGTTTTGTCTTCCGCTTGTTCCACTTGTAGCCGAGCAGGAGCTTCATCGACTCCCAGCCCGAGCGGTACGGCTGTGAGAGCAGTCCGTCGCTCGTCTCGGCACCGAGCATCGCGTCCGCCGCGCCGATGACGCGGTTCCAGTCGTCCGGGTCGTACTCGGCGACCATGTCCGCCATCGTGACGTTCCGGACGATCTCGTCGCCGATCGCCTCCTTCCAGCGACGGTTGTAAGCGGCCAGGTCGCCTTCGGCCGCCAACTCGCCCGCGATCGCTCCCGTCCGAACGGCGACGTGGTCGCCGCCTTCGTGGAACGCCGAGGTCGTCCCCATCGCACCGCCGACGACCGCGATCCCCGCCTCGACCGGCGAGTCGATCGGGCGAGTCGACGAGATCGGGTACGTCTCCGTGCCGTTCCGTTTGCCCCCGTCCTCGACGACGGGGAACGCTGACTCGATGTCGTACTCGTCGCCGTACTGCCATTCGAGCAGCCGGTCGATGTACTCTGAGCCGCTCGGGATCGAGTCGTCGTCCACGGAGAGCAACTCGTACTCGTCGGCGTCGAACGCGTCGATGTCCATCCCGATCGGCATCGTCAGCCCGATCCGGCAGACGCGGTCGGCGTTGGGGAAGATCCACGGATAAGCGGTCTCGCCGGGTATCACGCCCCACCAGAAGACGATGGCGTCGTCGAACTCCGCGAACACCTCCTCGGGCACCCGTCGATACTCCTGATACGCGATGTGGTTCGCCTCCGGCGGCGCGAGCCGATCCGAGCCGCCCTCGCCCGCGGGGAGGTACTCGTCAAGCACCCGGTTCGTGACGGTTCGCTGTGGCCCATCGGCGAGCACGACGAAGCCGGCGCCGATCGACTCGCCGGAGGCGAGTTCGAGAGTGTGGCGGGGCTCCTCGTCGCCGGGATCGACCGAAAGGTCCGTGTCGACGCTGCGAACCGACTCGCCGACCCGGTACTCCGCGCCGGCGTCCTCGGCGCGCTCGCGCATCCAGTCGTCGAAGCGCGCGCGCTGGAAGGTGTAGCCGAACCCGTCATAGGAGGACTCGATGCCGGTGGAGTACAGCGTCGCCGACTCGCTCGGCCCGCGGAACTCCGCCCGGTTCAGTTCCCGCTGGAGGATCCCGTCGTCGAACTCGTCGGGGTGGATCCCCATGATGTCCACCCAGTAGTCCAGGATTCCGGCGGCGTCGGTCGAGTCCGGACCCAGCCCCTCTCGGTCGGCCCGCGGCACCCCCTTCTCGAGGGCGAGGGCGTCGGCACCGGCACGTGCGGCCGCGTGCGCCGCAGCGGAGCCGGCCGGACCGCCACCAACGATGGCGACGTCTACGCGTTCCATGTTCGGAGAGGTCGCCGTTCCAGTATTAAATTCACGGTGTTCCCGGGCCGGTCTCTCCTCTCGGCGCGGAGTCGGCGTCACGAACGGGAACGAACGACGAAACACGGCCACAACCGTGTCTAAACCCTTATCAGCACGGGCGTGCCAGTCTCAGCCGTATGAGCGACCTCCCGGACGACTTCGACTGTACCGTCACCAACTGGGAGTACATCTATGGGCTCTGTCGAAACGTCTCTAATGGCGTGAAACGCGACGAGTTCCAACCCGACGTCGTCGTCGCGCTCGCGCGCGGTGGATGGTTCGCGGGGCGGTGTATCTGTGACTTCCTCGGGCTCGACGACCTCACGAGTCTCAAGATGGAACACTACGTCGGAACCGCCGAGAAGGCGGACGAGCCGCAGATACGCTACCCGATGCCGGAGGGAAGCGTCGAGGGGAAGGACGTCCTCATCATCGACGACATCGCCGACACCGGCGGGTCGATCCGACGCGCCGAGGAGTACGTCGAGGACCGGAACGCCGGCTCGGTGCGCACGGCGACCCTCCAACTGCTCGGGACCTCGGAGTTCGAGCCCGACTTCGTCGGCGAGCGTCTCGAACGGTGGACGTGGGTCGTCTACCCGTGGAACTTCATCGAGGACATGATAGACATCATCGAGGGGGCAATGGAGCGTGCCGACGCGACGACGTTCGACCGCGAGGCGATCCGCCATCACCTCGACGCGGACCACGGCGTCGGCCGGATCGAGATGGAGGTCGCACAGCCGGGCCGGCTCGACGAAGTACTCGACGAGATGGTCCGTCGCGACGTGCTCGAACGGACCGGCATCGAGCAGTGGACGCTCGTCGAGTGACCGCGGGGGAAATGAGCGGTAGATCCGAATGAGCGACCGCGATATCGACGTCGCCGAAGCCGACGACGACCCGGTTCCCGCCGAGGCTGACGACGACCCGGTTCCCACCGAGGCCGACGACTGACTCGCTGACGCACGTCGGCTACGGCTCCTTCTCGTCCGTTTCGTTCGCGAACGTCTCCCGAAGGAGTCGGATGGCCGTCCGCTTCGTCCCCTCCGGAACGAACACGAAGGGGATCGGCACGTCGAACGCGCGGTCGCCGTACAACCCCCACTCGCCGACTGAGCGGGTCGTTCCCCCGTACGCGATGGGGATGTCCTCCAACTCGTCCGGGTCGTACGCGGGCACGTACGAGCGGTCGATCCACACCTCGTGTGTCGGTACGTCCAGCGCCTCCGCGAGCATCCGCTCCAGCCGGTCGTCCTCCGCAACCAGCCACGCGGTGAAATCGTCGAGGTCGCCAGTACGGCCGCCGAGTTCGGATCCGATCCGGTCGGCGAGTGCGATCCGGTGTTTCCAACAGGTGTCGGGGAACCGCCGCCCGCGGAAGCGGTCGTACATCGAGGCCAGCGTGGAGTCCGGGTTCTCTCGGGCGGCGATCCGAAGCCGTTCGAGCACCGTGTTGTCGTCCAACTCGCGACCGAGAACGCCGTCGACCGTGACGGGGTTCTCGCCGGTTTCCGCCTCGTACTCGCCGAGCATCGCTTGGAGGAGACGGTTCGCGTACACCGCCTTGTGGTGTTGTGTGACCCACATGTACAACGCGATGCGGCCTTCGAGGTAGTTGCCGATCGTCGACAGTGCCTTCTCGGTGAGCGCCAACCCCTCCTCGGGATGGGCGGTGTACGCGTCGACCATCCGGTCGACGTCGAAGCTCAACACGCCCGCGCCGGTCATGCGGTTGTCGCGGGTGATGTAGTCGAGCCGATCGACATCGATCGGCGAGTGGAGGAGCTGCGCGCCGACGCCGTACTGCCACGCCTCACCGCGCTCGTACGCGAGGCTGTAGCCGAGCACGTACCCGCACACTTCGAAGGGGTCGACGTCGAACGCCCGGATCGCGTCGCCGTACTCCTCGACGATCAGCACGCAGCCGAGCAGCTCGTGGGGGCTCGCGGCGCGGAGCGGCTCGCCACCGACGCCCGCCTCGTCGAAGGCGTCGACCAGCCCGGTGTCGACGATCCGCTCGCGCAGCGTCGTCTCGTCGAGTAACCCTTCGGATAGGTGTGAGAAGGGCGGATGGCCGACGTCATGGAGCAGACACGCACACTCCAAGGTGCGCTGGATCTCCTCGATCTCGTCGATGTCGGCGTCCCGCGTGAAGTACGACTGCCCGCGGAGGTTCTCGAAGACGGTTCGCCCGAGGTGGTAGACCCCGAGCGAGTGCTCGAAGCGGGTGTGGTTCGCGCCGGGATACACGAGATGGGTGGCCGAGAGCTGTCGGACGTATCGCAGCCGCTGGAACGGGCGGGTGTCGACGACGCCGTCGACGAGCGCGTCCGGCAACTCCACGTAGCCGTGTACCGGGTCCTTGATCTGTGTGATCCCCATCGAACGGTCCGATCGACGTCGCCTCACGACCTCGGTCTTTCGGTTCCGGACGCGGTCGTCGCGGGTCGACCGCGGGCCGACCGCGTCGATTCCGTCCGTATAAGTAACGAGAGCCGCGACGGTCGGGTATGGTATCGGACGGGCGCGAGGCGAGCGAGGCCGACGGACCGGACGGCCGGGAACCGGCCGGCGATGACGGAACCGGCTCCCCCATCGTCGACCGATGGCTCGCGCTCGACCGCGGCTGGCAGGCGCTCGCGCTCGGACTCGGTATCGTCGCAGTCCACGTCGCGATAGGGGTCGCGGCCGCACCGTTCTGATGAGCGTCGTCGACGCCGCTCGTCCGTACGCGCCCGGCCTCGCGCTGCTCGTCGCCGGCGCGGTCGGCGCGCACCTTCTCGCGGGCGCGGTCGACGGACTCCAGCCGCTCGTCGTCGCCGTCGCGCTCGGCGTCGTCGTCGGCAACACCGTCGGGACGCCGGCAGCGGCGGAGCCGGGAGTCGATGTCGACAAGCTCTGTTTGGAGACCGGAATCGTGCTGCTCGGCGCGGCGGTCGTCGTCGACGAGTTCCTCGCCGCCGGGCCGACCGTGCTGGGACTCGTTCTCGGGACGGTCGCCGGCGGACTCCTGCTCGCCGAACTGATCGCCCGGCTCCTCTTTCGACTGGACGGGACGACGCCGTCGCTGCTCGCGGCGGGGACGAGCATCTGCGGGGTCTCCGCGGTCGTCGCCGTCGGGCGCGTGCTCGACGCGCGCGGCGCAGCGATCACCTTTGCGGCGGCAACGATCCTGCTTTTCGACGCGATCACCCTCGTCGCGTTCCCGCTCGCCGGCGAGTGGCTCGGACTGACGAGCCGGGAGTTCGGCGTCTGGGCCGGCCTCAGCATGTTCTCAACCGGTCCCGTCGCCGCGGCGGGGTTCGCCCACTCGCCGGAGGCCGGCCAGTGGGCGACCGTGACGAAGCTCGCGCGCAACTCGCTTCTCGGCGGCGTCGCGATCGCCTACTCGGTGGCGTACACCGCCCGGTCGGCGACGGAACCCGGCGTGCGCCGGCTGTGGGCGGAGTTCCCGAAGTTCCTCCTCGGCTTTCTCGTCGTCGCCGCCGTCGCCAACAGCGGGCTGCTCTCGCCGGCCGCGCTCGACTCGATCGGCCGCATCTCCGACGCGCTCTTTACCCTCGCGTTCGTCGGTCTCGGCCTCTCGATCCGGCTCCGCGAGATGCGAGCGGTCGGCGGGGCGGCCGTCGGAGCCGTCCTCGTCCACCTGCTCGTCGTCAGCGCGGTGACGCTGGCGGCGGTGCGGTGGCTGCTGTGAGCGTGACCGACCTGTTCCGGTGCCCGGCGCGAGACCGTCGGCCGCGCGCCGCCCTCGTTCACTCCTTATAAGTAGCGAGCGGCCGAGCACTTGATCATGAGCACTATCGGCTTCATCGGCGGCAGCGGTATCTACGAGGCGCTCCCGCTCAACGACGTTCGCGAGGTCGAGTACGACACGCCGTACGGCGAGCCGAGCGACGCGGTCACGATCGGCGAGTTCGGCGAGACGGGCAAGGAGGTCGCGTTCCTCCCCCGACACGGCTCGAACCACGGCGTCTCGCCGACAGATCTCCCGTACCGCGCGAACATGTACGCCCTGAAGCAGGCGGGCGTCACCCACGTGTTCGCCTCGAACGCGGTCGGCAGTTTAAAAGAGGAGTTGGAGCCCGGCACCCTCGTCGTCCCCGATCAGATCTACGACCGGACGAAGCACCGCGACCTCTCCTTTTACGGCGACGGCGTCGTCGTCCACCAGCCGTTCGCGGACCCGTACAGCCCCGAACTCGTCGACCACCTCTCCGTCGCCGCGGCGTCGACGACCGACGACGACACGAAGGTCGTGAAAGGCGGTACCTACGTCTGTATCGAGGGACCGCAGTACTCCACCCGTGCCGAGTCGGAGTTTTATAAGTCGCAGGGGTGGGATCTGGTCGGGATGACGGCGATCCCCGAGGCGAAACTCGCCCGCGAGGCCGAGATCGCGTACGCGACGATCGCCGGCGTCACCGACTACGACGTCTGGAAGGCGGACAGCGAAGTGACGCTCGCGGAGGTCTTAGAGAACGCCGAAAAGAATCAAAAGGCGATCAAAGCCGCCGTCGAGGAGGCCGTGCGAACGCTCCCGGACGACCACACCTGTGAGGCACACACGGCACTTGCGGGCACCGTCAACACGCCCACCGAGGCGATCCCCGAGACGACCCGCGAGCGCGTCGAGCCGCTGCTGGGCGAGTACTTATAAGTGAGCGGCCGGACCGTCGACCGGACGACCCCGTCGTATCGCTTATAAGACCCTCTCAGTCGTCGAAGACGTCGAACGTGAACTCCGCGTCGGACTCACGGGTCAGCCGCTCGGAGCCGTCGTGCTCGTGGAGCTCGCCCGGTTCCATCGACTCGTGGACCCGCTCGATCACGTCCGGCGTCACTTTCTCCGTCACCTCGAACGTCGTCACCGGGCTGACGACGCCCCACAGCGCGCCGATCGAGTGCGCCAGAAAGGCGATCGGCGTCAGAATGAGATACACCGGCCACGTGAGCGGGTGTTTGTCGTAGCTGGCGGCACCGACGAGCGTGTAGACGAACAGGATGCCGAACAGCGCGAGCGACGCGGTCCGATACCACTCCGCTCCCGGCGCGGTGCCCGGGAGGAGGACCGAAGCGAGGACCAGAAGCGGTACCAGCGGCGAGAACGCCCACGCGACGATCCGGGTGTAGTACACCGGTCGGTACGCGAGCGGGAGTAGGTGGCCGTCGGCGCGCGTGCCCGAGATCCACCGGCGGCGCTGCTTGGCCATCGCGCGCAGCGAGGGCGGAGCCTGGTTTCGGAATCGGACGTCGAGTACGGCGAAGGAGACGCCGGTTTGATCGGCGGCCCGCCAGATGAAGTTCGTGTCCTCGGTGATCGTCGCGGTGTCCCACGTGATCGCGTTCTCCAGCGAGTGACGGACCGCGACGCCGCCGCCCCACGCGTACAGGGGGTAACGAAGACGGTGGAACGCGAACTGCTCGTACTGGTAACCGACCCGGAACACCTCGCTGAGGTACGCGAGCCGAGAGCCCGTGTACAGCGGCTTCTCCGTGAACTGGACCACGTCGGTGTCCGGGAGGCCTTGGAACCCCGCCATGATCGTGTCCTCGTCGAGGTAGAGCACGTACTCGCGGTCACAGGAGACGTTGCGTCGCGCCCACTCGACCGCCCGGCCCTTGTTCGTCGCCTAACACTCGAACGATTCCGGCACGACGTGAACCGACGCCCCGTCTATCTCCATCGGCGTTTCGGCGATCACGCGCACGTCGTCGAGGCCGTCCGGCACCGAGTCGACCGTCGCCTGGACGACCGCCTCCGCGTCGATCGTCAGGATCCGCACCTGTACGTCGTCGTATCCCCACTCGATCTCGTCGGGATCGACGCGCCCGCCGCGCGCGAGCACGACCGACTCGAACAGCCACCACAACGCCGAGAGCCCGTACAGCACTAACGCGATCCACAGCGCGGCGACGACGGTCGCGAGCACGGGATCGGCGGCGACGAACTCGATCACGACTCGTCATACTTCCGAGCCGATAAGAAAACACCGACCTGTCCCGACCGATCGACTCAGTCCGCGAGCGCCTCGGACTCGCCGGCCGTCGCCGCGGGGTCTTTGACCCACAGGTCGCCGAACAGGTCGTCCTGCTGGAGTCGCACCGAGCCGCGATGAGCCATGAACAGCAGCGCGAGGTACGTCATAAAGGGGCGTCCACCCGCGGTCTCGATCTCCGTGAACAGCACCTCCGTGCGCCCGCGGTCGAAGCGGGTGCGGAGAGCGTTGTCGATGTCGACGATCACCTCCTCGATGTCCTCGTCGTGGGTGCGGTCCGTGGCCTCCCCGGCGGTCGGCTCGCCGTCCTGACGGAACTCGTCACCGGCGTGGTAATCGAGCGTCTGCGTCCCGCGGGCGTGCCCGCTCGGCGACTCGGAGGTGTCGTACTCGCGGGAGTCCTTCCACCACGAGCCGCGCTCCGCCTCCCGGAGCTCGCGGACCAGCTCGTCGAGCGTCTCCGGTGACCCCCGTGTGTTCTTCCGTTCAAGCCGGCGGTCCATCTCCGCCTCCAACTGCTCGACGGGGTCGAAGCCGGGGTCGGCCGGGTCGTCCGCGCCGCCCTCCATCGCGATCTCCCACGGCTCGGCGGCCGGCTCCTCCGTCTCGTCGTCATCCGCGAGCATCCCGTCGCTTTTCATCCGGAGCAGGACGCTGGCGTAAAACAGCGCTCGGCCGGTCGTCCGAAGGTCCGTCTCGTCGAGCTTCTCGAGGAACGCGTCGGTGACCTGAACGATGTCGATGTCCCACGGCTCGATCTCGCCCTCCTCGGCCAACTGGACGAGCAGTTCGACGGGCTCGACCTCGTCGTCGTCCGCCGACCCCGATCCGCCGTCGACCCCCTCGCTCACGACGTCGGGTTTCGCGTCGGCAGCGACGTCCGAGTCCGGATCGGCAGCGACGTCCGAGTCCGCGTCGCCCGTATCCGTCGCGCTGCCGTCGGCGTCGCCGCCGAACGCAGGGGTCGATCCCTCCCGTTCGGTCGTCAGGTCGAGATCCGGAACGCCCTCCTCAGTCATCCGCGCTCGCCTCCTCGCCGAACTGCATCCCGGTCACCGCAGAGAGGTTGTCCCCCTGCATCGTGACGCCGATGGCACGGTCGGATCGCTCGAGCAGCGCGGAGCGGTGGCCGACGACGACGAACTGCGCCTCCTCGGCCAGTTCCTCGATCATCTCGCCGACGCGTTCGGCGTTGACCGCGTCGAGGAA
>OBKM01000860.1_pt1 | contig 13768 bp, 11 predicted proteins | sample 1519691 | NCBI WGS metagenome assembly OBKM01 (sample SAMEA37050418, study PRJEB22526) | metagenome | biome: saline pan; feature: lake; material: water | place: Egypt | collected 2015 | depth 0.5 m
TGCGGCACCGTATTCAAAACCTACAATGTAGGATCTAATTGATTATAACCGAGATGTATCTGATAACTTATTTAAACTGCATCTTTTTAGTTTAACTAAATTTTTCCCCAGTCGTCTCCACCAGAAGCTCGTTCGGCTTGTTCTCGAGCCTCATCTAGATCAAGTCTCTGAAGATCAGAGACAAAGTATCCTAATACGTATCCAAGTAAGGGAAGGTGAACAGCGATCATCATGGCATAGAAGCCTGCAAAAAGCAACCCAATCTCTCCAGATAGGTATCCAACAGTTGCAAGAATCCCGATTCCAGCAGCTCCAGTGAGCGTGTGTGCGGGTACAAAGTATTCTCGTTGTTTTCTGGAGAAGTATCCTACGAACAAGTGCATCGCAAATCCGACAAACAGAATGAAGAACAACGGAACAGTCCAACTGCTAGCAAAGAATAGTGCTGCAGGTACTGCAATGATAGCGGACCAGAAGCCTCCTACGGCTGCGGAGCGTGCTGTTTCACATTGTCGATTAAATCTTTGTGAGGCAAGTCGCCGATACCGTTTCCATATTCGTTTCCAAGAAATAGTTCGGCTTTCAATATCTACGAGGTCAGTAGTGCTGGCGTCTTCACTTGTTTGTTTATTACGCTGTTCCTCTGTTTTTTGCATATGATATGGTATGTCTTGTCACGTAAAACGATGTCGGAAGTATAGATTATTCTATAAATATCAGATTGGCGACTTGAATAAATGTCTAATTCAAGTATTTAAGGACAGTAATAAGAAAATATGCAACTTAGTTAGTCGGCTGTTCTTTCTGTATCTTCGGGAACATTTCCTGCAGGAAGATATCCCCGTCGGGCGAGCAGTAGTGTGATTGCTGGCATAAATACGAATGCTGTTAGTAATGCCAGTCCCATCGCAAGTGCAATTGCAATACCGAAGTTGGCAAGCACAGGGAAGTCTGAAATCATTAACACACCGAATCCGAACATTGTCGTTGCTCCCGACGCAAGCACTGGTCGAGACTTGCGTAAGATCGCTGTTTTAATTGCTGTATCCGGATCTGCTCCAGAGAGACGTTCTTCTCGGAACCGCTCGTATATGTGAATGCCGTAGGTGATACCAACACCGAGCACGATTGAAGCAGTTGTTACAGTCAGTGGGTTCCACGGGACATCAAGTAGATACATCCCTCCGGCAACCAACGCCATTGCGCTTGCAGCAACACTTCCCACAAGCAAGACAGATTCACGGCCAGATCGGAGCACTAGGCCTAAGAAGACCATACCGAGTGTGAAACTTATAATGGTCGTCCGTGTTAGACCAGATGTCACATTTTCAATGACATTCCGGTTCAGTACCATCTCACCAGTGACTCGGGTGTCATATGCTGAGTTGTTGAGAGCATTGTCTGCTGCTTCATCAAGACTATTGATGACTTGGCGCTCCTCTTCACCTTCGACATCACCAACGAAGACTTGAATGACCATCCGGTCAGAGTGGTTGTCTGGGTGAAGACCAAGCTGTGGAGGTCGATCAATTTCGGTTCGAAGCTCAAGTTCATCATTAAATTCCTCTCCCTCTGGTGGTAATTGATCATGCTCAGGTCCTTCTACAGGAACAGTGGTATTTCCGACTTCCATTGCTTTAGCAGCACTCATTACTGTAATTACATCCTCATGAGAGTCTTCTATTTCATGTTGGAATGACTGCATTTCCTCGAAGTGTTCGCGAGTATAAATATCATCGTCGCTCTCGGATTCAACGATAATATAGTTGATGTTCGGACTCGGAACATTGTCCTCAAGATCACGAATATCTTGTCGTTCTTCGATATCTGGCCAGTAGTCGAGCATATCTTCTTGTGTATCGACAGCTGGATACGCAACAAGTCCACCACCGATCAAGGCACCTAATAGAACAATCACGAGCAGGGGACGGGCCGAAATCCCACTGCCGAGCTTATCGAATACACCTTCAAGACCAGTTGGGTTTTCGTCAGCACCAGATCCATTTGCACGGGTTTCTACATCTCCAATAGAGGTACTTGCGCTTGTTGGTGCCTCAACAGGTTCATCATCAAACGTAACAAGTAATGCAATCAGCAGGGTGACTGATAAAATCATCGCCATGAAAACGCTGAACGCAGCAGTCACACCAAATTGCCGAACTGGTGGGACTTCTGCAGCTAACAAGGAACCAAGGCCGACAGCAGTGGTACCAAGTGCAAGTGTTAGTGCATATCCAGTCGTTTGTGTTGCTATCCCCGCTGCCTCAACTGGACTACGACCTGCTTTCCGCTCTTCAACGTATCTGGTTTGGATTTGTAAGCCGTAGTCAATCCCCAAGCCGAGAGCAACAGGCATCACCCCGAGCATAATGGCATTGAAATTAAAGCCGACAAATCCCATCATGCCAAGCATCGCAATCAGCGCAACAAGGGTGGTGGTTAACGGAATTGCGACTCGTCGTGTTTTCCGGAGTCGGCTTCGCATAATTAACACGACCATAAACAGAATAATCAGAAACGCGGCTGCGAATAACGTAATCATCTCAGGAAGCATCAGTCCAAAAGCAGCCTCCTCAAAAATCGGGGACCCAGTAAAAGTGACATCCCATTCGTCTGGAAGACCAGTTGCATTTGTGGTTTCTCGGATCTGCTGTTCAATGATCTCGTCTTCACTTGGTGGCAAGAATCCGAAGAAATCTCCCTCTTTATCCTCTGGGATATCGACATCGCCATACTGGATCATGATGATTGCAGTACTACCATCCTCGAACATCTCAGTTCCATTTTTGGCTACAACTGGGTACTCACCCTCGTCGAGCTGATCTTGTAATTTATCATAATCCTCGTGTTCCTGAATGTCTGGATGGAGGTTCGCAATAACACCCATATTCGAACGATGTTCATTAAACGAATGATTAACAGACTCTAGAAGTGCTGTACGGGTATCATTTTCAACGTCGATTTCCCCGTGACCTGCCTTGATTGGATGAGCGAAACTAGTAACTAGAGAGGCGGCCTCGATATCCTCATCGTGTTTCAGATCATCGTAGTAGTTTTGATATAACTCAGAGATTTGCTCTGTATTTTCCGGTTCATATAAGTCAGTCTCATCATCAGCCTCTATCTCAACAAACACAACATTACCCTTGTCGAAATCCTCCTGAATCTCATCCCAGTCTTCCATCGTGTCTGAGTCGTCTTCAATGTATAATTCCATACCCAGACTCATCTGTACTCCAACTGCACCCACAAGCGAGATGCCAAGGAGAATAACAACACCGATGAACACAGCTCTTCGTCGGGTCGCTGATGCTCGTCCTATACGCCCAAGTGTCGATCGAACAATACTATCGTCGTCGTCAGTCATAGATTAGATCTAATTGATTTACGGTAACTGTGAATCTCCACATGGACATATTAGGAACTATGTCACTTATAGTTTTGCATAGTAAACACAATATACCACACAAAGACAACACAACATTTCTTCTTGAAGTAAGATAATTTAATCTGTACGACGGATTTGTACTATTATATTGGTCATTTAGTAAATGTACAAGTTATAGGGAAACCAGATGTGTGAGTATACTACAATTTTGTAGGTAGTGATATTGCTACTGAACGCTAACTTTTCGTGATCTGAGACGCTGCAACAGTGGTTAATCCGAACTCCGTTGGTACAGAGTCAGACAGTATGTGATAACAGTGTTGAGAGAGTTAGTATGGCCACTCAAATTGGTCAAAATCCGGCTCTCGTCCATCAACAAATGCATCTCTGCCTTCTTTTGCTTCTTCTGTCTGATATGCTAACCGCGTAGCTTCGCCAGCGAAGACTTGCTGGCCGACCAATCCATCGGAGTCGAGATTAAATGCGTATTTTAGCATACGCATTGCGGTTGGGCTTTTTTTATTTATTATTTCGGCTACCTCTATCGCTCGATTTTCAAGCTCCATATGTGGAACTACTTCATTGACCATCCCCATCTCAGCAGCCTCCTCTGCTGAATAGGATTTCCCGAGGAAGAAAATTTCTCGTGCTTTCTTCTGGCCAACTTGTCGTGCTAGATACGCTGAACCGAAGCCGCCATCAAAGCTTGCAACGTCTGGATCAGTTTGCTTGAATTTAGCATTTTCTTTACTTGCTATTGTTAAGTCACAAACGACGTGGAGACTATGGCCACCACCAACTGCCCAACCAGGAACAACAGCAACAACGATCTTCGGGATGTGTCGAATTAGTCGTTGGACTTCAAGAATATGAAGCCGGCCAATATCAGCAGAATCATGTTCATACTCATAGCCTTCTTCACCTCGTACCGTTTGATCACCACCAGCAGAGAATGCCCATCCACCATCTTTGCTCGACGGACCGTTGCCCGTCAGTAGTACACAGCCGACAGATGTCAGCTTCTCTGCGTGCTCGAAGGCCTGATAGAGCTCATCGACTGTTTTTGGTCGAAAAGCATTTCGAATGTCTGGACGGTCAAATGCGATTCGGACGGTTTTTTCTCGACGATGATAGGTAATATCCTCGAAGTCAAAGTCAGACACTTCCTCCCATTCTGATTGATCCAGCAGTTCTGAGACCATAGTTAACTAGTGTGTATTCATAACGGTATATGTTCGGTTATCAACGATGGTACGAACACAGTTCTCAGAGTTCACCAACCCGCAGCACATGTGGACTAAACAACTGCTCTGTGCCCGGTGGCGCTGGGAATCCGTCTTGATTATCTTTTTGAAAAGCGTTATCGCTGGCTGAGTTTCGATTGTAACTGTTGCTGAAGTTGTTCACGATTTCGGTGGCTGATCTCCGAATCAAACTGAATTTCAATAATATCTGTCCCAGATGTATTTATCGAATGTTTACAGGCTTTGGCGAGCTCAGATACAGTGTTGACGTATTGATATTGAATTCCATATAAGTCTCCTGCTGATCTAAAGTTCAGTTGATGTGGTGTTTTGAATCCTTCCGTAAATGGTGGATCAAACGATTCAATCGGCAGTTTGTGAAATATCCCTCCTCCATTATTGTTAATAAGCACAATTGTTAGATCAATATCATGCCGTCCTGCAGCTAATAGACCATTCATATCATGGTAGAATGCCAAATCGCCAATCACAAGGACAGTTGGATCTGAGGTGGCCGATGCTGCGCCAAAAGCTGTTGATGTGATTCCATCGATACCGCTTGCTCCACGATTTCCGATGGCAGTAATCTCATCTGCCTTCGCCTGACCGAACCGATCAAGATCACGGACAGGCATACTGTTTGAGACGACGAGAGTGGCTTTCTCAGGTAGTGTATCGAGAACTGTCTTTATTGCCGATCCTTCAAGTTCAACATCTATCTCATTGATTAGTTGCCAGTGTGTCTGCTCGGCCTGGCGTAGCCATGTGGTCAATTCGTTATCCGAAGCAGGTGTGACTGATGCGGTAATTCGTTTGATTGTTTCTCCAGCATTTCCCGTGACTAAATCTGTTGCAGTAAACTCAGCTTCTCGCCATTGACCGGCTGGGTCGACTAGTATCTGTTGTGTATCAATCGCTGCAAGATATTTTCGGAGCGATTTCGATGTTGGTGAAGCACCAATGCGAAGCACAAGATCCGGAGCCAGAGTAGTGTTTATTTGGTCTGTGCTGATGTATGCATCGTATCCACTGCAAATAAGGATATCATTTCGGTTATTATATGAGCTAAATCGTAGGTTTGAGAGCGGATCTGCAAAAATCGGCGCATCAATAGTTGCTGCAAACTCAACTACTTCTTTACCAGCTTCGGACCTTGGATCAGCTGGACCAGCAACAATGAGTGGACGAGAGCTGTCTTCGATTTTTGATGCCAACTGATCTACTGACTCGGGGACAGTAGCGGCTGTTGTAAGATTCACAAATGAATCGTTTCGTCCCTGTACAGCTTCTGGTGCCTGTTCTTGCAGGCTATCTGGAATATCTTCTGGAATGTCTGTTGGCTCAAGTGGTTTTTCGAATGGAACGTTAAGATGAACAGGGCCACTCGGAGGATTCAGTGCTGCAGAAATGGCCTGTGTCACCGTTGTCCGCAATGAACGTAGCATACGTGGTGATGAAGCTGGCTTTGGGAGTTGCTGAAATAGTCGAACAGCGTCACCGTAGAGCTTCTGTTGATCAATAGTCTGATTTGCACCACTATTGCGTAATTCAGGTGGTCGATCAGCCGTTAGCACGACCATGGGAACACGAGCCTGGTTTGCTTCTATCACCGCTGGATGAAAGTTTGCGGCTGCCGTTCCTGATGTACAAATGATCGGTGTAGGGTCACCTGTTCTCCGAGCTTGGCCCAGTGCAAAATAGGCCATCGACCGTTCGTCAAGATGTGTATACACGGTAATATCATCCGTCGCGAAAGCTGCTTCGGTAAGTGGTGTGGATCTGCTCCCCGGGGCAATGCACACCTGTTCAATTCCTGCTGCCGCAAGCTCGCTAAGAATTGTTCGGCCCCACAGTGTGTTTCGGTTTGGTGCCGTCATTCAATAATAGTAGTTTTTATGTAGCGCCGTTTATCGCTTTGGTAACTATGTTGAGTCCCTCTCACTCCTAAAGGAGTAGGGATTTCGCCTCGCAATTTATAAGTTTGTCAGCACTGGATCATATTTTAGATTCACTTCTTCCCATTCTTCTTCAGGAACACTGTCCGATACAATCCCGTTTCCAGCAAAAAGCCGTAATTTGGAGTTTGTATTGACTCCTGATCGAATTCCAACTGCAAATTCTCCATTTCCATCAGCATCAAACCAGCCAACAGGCGAAGCATACCATCCGCGCTGAAACGGCTCAAGCTCTTGGATTGTTCGCAATGCTAATTCCTTTGGTAGTCCACCTACAGCGGGTGATGGATGTAGCATGCTAAGAATATCGAGAATATGTGTCTTTGATGTAGCATTTGCTGAGATAGGTGTGTGAAGATGCTGAATATTATTAAATTTCTTCACAGAACGATCTTCTGTTGTTACTGATCCAAACGATTGGAGTGCAGAGGTGATTGTATCGGTCACTAGTTGTTGCTCATGACGGGTTTTCTCAGAGGATAGCAGTGAATCGGCATACTGTTGATCCAGTTTTTCAGCATCTCCCCTGGGAGCAGAACCAGCGAGTGCTTCCGTGGCAATATCCATGTCATCAACTGCAAGGAGCCGTTCTGGTGGCGGGCCAAAAAACGCATTATTCGCTGAAGGCTGGATAAGAAAGTGATAGCACTTCGGGTACTCTAGGCTAAATTGTCTGAGAATCGTCGGTATATCTAATCGATTGTTGAGTGAGACATCCATAGCAGTCGCTACAACAATTTTCTGCAACTGTGTCTCATCAATAGTCGAGACGGCGTCAGTGACAATCTGTATCCACTCTTCTTTATTTGGGATGATCGTTGTTGTCTCGATCGCTGGTGGTTGTGCAGCGCCGTAATAGCTTTCAGGCAGTTGTGTAGCTGCAGCCTTGAGTTCTACTTCCAGCTGTGATGGGTCATGAGGATCTGTGTCAACTACAGTCTTAACAAGATACAGATGCTCCCCATTTCGAATCAACATCTGTTCCGGTAGGACAAAGTAACCTGCTGGGAAGTCACTCCAGTGGTCCTTTGCAACGTGTTTGCTATCAAATGAGAATCCACCGAAAACGCGCGGCCGAGTGATTTCTGGTCCAATATGCGTAATATTTGAAAATAGCTGTTCGGCGGCTGTATGAATTGCATCAAAGCGACTTTCTTCGTGAGTTGCTTGTATGACTGCGGCCGCTCCAGCCCCGGCAAAAGTCATATCGTTACGATCCTGCCAAAAAATCCGAGGTGCTGTCTGCTGAGACAGCCACTGGTAGATATTCACCGTGTCTGCGGGATCTACCTCCACGGCAACCGTTGTTACCGTCTGCTCCATCAGATGCGGCACCTCACTTCTCGTCTTCATCTATACACTAGATGGGCCTACGCTCCCTTATGGATGTCTTTTCCAGAAGTTCAGTTTCTTTATTTGACTTTTCCAAGCTAAGTCTCTGAGATTAAGGAGCAATCAAAGAGGTGGAAGTAAGGCGTGGATACAGCCGTCCAACAGTGTACCCGTTTTTTACGGTGTACTACTGAAAGCTACTGAAAATTGGAACGGTAAGTTGACTTGGGCACGCTTGACCCAGGAATGGTATGCTTGTTTCATCACTATATGCATTCTTTCTCTGTACCTGCATTCTTGATTTCTGTGACAACTAACAATATTGGGCGTAGCCCGTCAAACTTAAATGCTACTCAGGCAAAACCACAATCCAGATGCCTAAAGTTGAAGTTACTATTCCCGATCATCTCGAGATGCAGATTGCACAATTAGTTGAAAAAGGCGAATTCCTAAATCAGGAGGAAGCAGTTGAAGAACTGCTCTCAACAGGAATCAAGGCGTACAAGACTAGTGGTCCATCCGATGAAGATGACGAGCCAAGTGGGTTCGAAGATGACGGGATGATGGGCCACGACGATGAGTATGTTTTCTAACAGAGTTCCGCCGCCGTGATTTGGTACTCTGTGTTACTGTGATACATTGTTTGAATCATCTTGATTCCGCACAACCAACACTGGTATTGAGACAGCATTGATAATCCGTTCTGGAATTGTTCCAATTGTTAGACTGGCAAGTGACGGCTCTGATTCTCCGATGATGAGTAAATCGTAGCCAGACACAAACGTTTCAACTTGCTCAGTTACGTTGTCTGATTGTGCTGTCTCCCACGTGATCCGACTTTCATCGATGCCTGCATCAACAAATTCAGAAACAGCTGTATTCATCAGTTGACGCGTGTCTTCTTCATCAGATTCTGGTGCGATCACACCAAAAATTGTTACTTCACCATCATGCTGTGACAGCAATGGTCCCACGACCGAAGTGATACGAGTAAGATTTACCTCCCCTCGGATTGAGACTACAATCCGGTCAAATTGGTCTGCTTTCCCAGGAGTCAGCACAAAGTCTGCCTGTGTTTGTTCAGCTGCCTTATCAACGCTCTTCGGACGGCTGTGCGAAAACGCAACTAGAGTCTCAACTTCGATATCAGCCGTCTCAAATGCCTGCTTGAGGTCAGCAATGTTTTGCTTCGCTTCATCTTCAAACTGATTGCGCAATTGAGATGGAGCAGACTGATCGGGGACTGGATACCATCCCAAGATGATCACTTTTGCAGTCTGGAAAAGATTAACAATAGACCGGTCATATGTCTCTGGATCTGACGCATCAACCGGGACGAGGACCGTCGGTTTGCTACTATTCATGGCAGTGGATATCCACATATCTCGTCTCTGGCCCTATGAATGTACGCACGTACTTTTTATTGATAAAACACATATCAAGGCTAGTCAATTGGTAGGGATATTGGATTCAAATCGGACTACAGCCCAATGTGCCAGATCAATGGCAATATGACAACGAGTACAATTGCAAGAAGTAGTACGAAAGCCCCAATAAGGACTTGCGTTCGTGTAAAATCACTCTGTGGTGCTGTTGTTCGTCCCGTTGGTGATTGTTCCATAGCCAGCATCAAACACTACATCTACTTAATTTTTTGAGTTTGACATGCGCGGACTAAAACAAATCCGAACAGCTAATTTTGCTTGTCAGCAAGGATATCCGCTAATCTCGAAGCATTTCGGACACGTCCGATGATACCCGGACGATCCGTAAAACTCGCACAAAAGTGGAGGTTGCTTGGTAAAGATATCTCGTCAAGTGCTGTCCATGAAGTATCGTACGCTGGCATTCCAGGGCTCCATCGATGTACTGTAATTGGCGATGCTGGAGCTCCGGTAATGTCAGTAAATGCAGTCGCAGCAACTTCACCCAACTCTTTATCTGAGGCATCTGCCATCCGTGGAAAACTATTTGTATCTACATATGCCGTAAAAAGCCTATCACGATCCAGAAAGCTATGGTTCCATGTAAGTCCACTAATCGAAACGGAACTATCTGATGGAACAAGGGTCCCAATACCCTCCCCGTCAAATGGCGATTTGAGAAACACCATTCCAATAGTGTTATAATTAAATTGTTGAAGTAAGTCGGCAAGTTGAGAGTCACATGGTCTTAAAAATGTACTAGCTTGGTTAGCAGGAGTAGTAATGACAAGCTCGTCAACCGCTGTTTCATGTGTTGACGTGTTGATTATGTAATCGCCATTTTGCCGTTGGACAGATTTCACGGGGGTATCAAGCTCAATTGTATCTGAATTGACCTGGTATAATTGTTTGGTTAGTGTTCCAAGGCCAGAATCAAGCGTATACACTGGGGGCGTATTCCGTCCCTTCAGAACTTTTTGCAGGCCACTAAGTAGGATACTCCCGTTGATATCTGCTTTGTTTAGAGCTCTGCCCAGTGAATACCTCATTAACATTTCATCAGTGTCTGTGCCATATAGGCCACTGTACAACGGCCCGAGCCATCGGCGCGCAATCTCTGCCCCAAACTTTCTGGTCAGAAATGTATCAACGGACTCGTTAGGCTGTTGTGGAGGAGTGAAAGGCTCTTTCAGAGCACGAACCTTGCCCTGGAAACTTATCAAATCAGTGGTGATCACCTCTCGGAGAGAAAGAGGAACAACGTGAAGGTCATCATCATGGTGTATAAAAAGAGGGTAGTCCTCATGGCCACGACGTAACTCGTTATCAAGACCAAGCTCATTAATAAGCGATGAAAGCGAGGGAACCAGTCGCAATCGCTGAGGTCCCAGTTCAAGAACATGTCCATCGACAATACGACTTTGAACGATTCCCCCAGGACGCTCACGAGCTTCAAACGTCGTGACATCAACACCATGCTTTCTAAGCTCATGTGTAACTATTAGGCCAGAGATCCCTGCTCCAATAACACCGACGTGCATTAATCATAGACACCCGCTGAGCGCAAATTTATGTTGTGTTTAGGAGTTCGCAGACATTGACATCTACAACGATACCAAGGACTTTCGCTTCCGTAATCTTCCCCCCAGAGTGGCAGGCGATGCAAGCAGAGCAGGTAGTGCAAAGAGATACTATGAATATTGGGTACATAACGCACAGAGGAATGAAAGCAAAACTATTTTAGATGGATCTAAACATTCCCCAAATGTATGTTAGCGCACTCAATACATACGCAACCACGGTGGAGTACCACTGAACCGCCCTCTATTTCTCCGGGTTCATGCGGACTTGGACTTCCTGGACAGATCACCGAACTAAGTGCCCTACGAGAAAATAGATATGGAGAGCGCACCTGAGATAATTCGACCAGTTGTATCGGAGGAATACATAGCTGTCGACGACGATGCGTTTGTTGAAGATGCAGTTGAGAAAATGCGGTCCTTTTCACCAAGGGACGACGCAACGACGGTATATTATGTTTATGTCACTGATGAGAACAACCAGCTAGTTGGTGTTGTATCAACTCGACAGCTACTGAATGCTGAACCAGATACTGTTGTGTCTGAGTTGATGGAAAGTGACGTTATTGATGTTAAGATTGATGACGATCCTGAGGATGTAGCTAATCTGATTCGTGAGACAGATTTCCCAGCATTACCTGCTGTTGATAACGGAAAGTTGGTTGGAGTGATCCGAGCCGACGATATCGTTGATGTAATGGAAGAAGAGGCAACGGAGGACATGTTCAAACGAGCAGGATTTGCAGGCATTGAGGCAGATCGAAGTCTTGATGTGCTTGAATCATCGATCGGCCGCATCCTTCAGCTTCGACTTCCATGGCTAATCGTCGCCCTTGCCGGAGGTCTTCTGGCTGCACTTGTCATCGGTGGGTATGAAGAAGAACTTGAAGCTGTTACTGCACTAGCCTTTTTTATCCCAGTTATCATGGACATGGGAGGAAACGTTGGAACTCAAGCGTCTACCATCTTCGTTCGTGGACTTGCGGTCGGACACATCGATGATCGCAACGCAATGCGGCACTTCGCCCGTGAAGGACTGATTGGCGGGGTTATTGGTTTGATCGTTGGATTCCTAGGTGCTGCAGGCGCGTATCTCTGGCAAGGCGTGTACGCAGGTAACGACTTCGCCCCAGAACTGACGTTAGTTGTCTTCGTCAGTCTTGTGGCCGTCTGTGTCATTGCCTCCGTAGTCGGATATGTCATACCATGGATTATCCATAAGCTTGGATACGATCCGGCAGCGGCGTCTGACCCACTGATTACGACGGTCAAGGACGTGACTGCATTGATTATTTACTTCAGTCTCGCGGCTTTCCTACTCGCAGAACTTATTTAGGCTACCCCTCGGAGACGCCCCCCGATACTCAGCCCACTTCTCTATAGATAAACTGTTGATTGACGAATTGGTTAACTTATACGCAGGTTAATCTCATCTGGTTGATAAGTAAAGTGTGTCCGGAAAATCAGCAGTACCGTCAAACATGCGGGGGGAAGGGGGGGTATGTTGAACGAACTGCCCGGACACAACCACGCGGCGGATAGTGATTTGCCGCGTGTATTAGCACTAACACAGGCATCATATATAATACTTGTTGTGATTAATCGAGTTACATGATAATATCTGCAATTCCTGTCAATTAATAGTAAAATTGTATATGATATTTTTCATGCTGGTCAACTGCCTCTGGGGACAAAGCTTACCTCAGATACCTGTGGACCATCACAGGCTACGGAGGTAGCAGACAGAGTGCCTCAGGGAAAATCCTGTGACACTGCAGACCTTTCCAGTAGGAATCAACTGTCGGTCTGTATCCCAGATAGCATTAATCGGCGGATAATGGCAACAACCCCATTGCTAAACCCACTCCCGACAATCGCCTGTCTATTTTGTTGCTTAAAATTTTGATCGTATGAGCTGACAAGCAGTTTTGATCGATCAACTAAAAGTATTTGTCCGATAGCTGTTGAATCATCTTCATAGCTTTCATCCAGCCATGTGAGATTAGATGTAAATACCTCAGCGTCCGGTAGAATCGAACTGAGTTTATCAGAGGTCTGTTCGCTGGTTGTTCCAATTGTAAGTGAGACATTCGTATCGGATACATCCTGAAGTAATTGAATGACTGTATCAGACATCAGTGCTTCCTGACCGAATAAGACAACAATCTCACTATCTGCTTCATTGAGTAACGAGTTGATGTGACTGTAGATTGCCTTTTTGCCGCTTATACTCCATACCTCCTGACTGACATCTGGTTCTTCCTCGAGTGGAATTGGCTCTAGTCGGTGTAGAATTGTCTGTAGTCGGTCAGTCTGTGACTGATATTCTCGTCTTAAAATATCAATTGCAGCGTCAACAGAGACTGCCCGAAACACCTGTGGACTTGTGTGATGTACCTCAACAAGTCCTTTGGATTCAAGCACTCGAACCGCATCGTAGACCCGTGTTCGGGGCACATCTGAAATAGCACTAATATCTTTGGCTGTTGCACTTGTCGTTCGAGTAAGTGCAACAAACGATTCAGCTTCATATTCTCGAAGACCAAGTTCCTGTAAGATTTCTATAGCTTTCTCGTAATCCGAATTGTTGGTCATGGGTCCCAACCCCCCCTGGTAGTTTATTGGCAGAGTATTTGATAGTTTGTGCTCTATGAATATATTTCCGGCGGCAGCGAATTAAGCGAATACCAACTTAAACATTTGTCATCTTATAGTATATAATTAACGGATAACAATTTTATGTAGATTATAGGCATCCGAAAAAGACAATTCACTTAATTTGAGTTTCCTAGTGAACTTCCCCCGCCCTACTCTGCTCGGGCTGCACCCTCGCTTCGTTGAGGAC
>OBKM01000861.1_pt1 | contig 13746 bp, 15 predicted proteins | sample 1519691 | NCBI WGS metagenome assembly OBKM01 (sample SAMEA37050418, study PRJEB22526) | metagenome | biome: saline pan; feature: lake; material: water | place: Egypt | collected 2015 | depth 0.5 m
CTCCCCGTCCCAACGAGGAGCATACGAACCCGCAAGTTGCCTCCGTGGGCCGGTAGTCGATACCCCCAGCGCGAGGAAACCCCGCCGTTCACGGCGGGGAGGATGTCATAGGACCAGCAGCGGGGCCCCGACAACGACGCCGACGGCGATCAACACGAGGTTCCAGAACAGCACGGGACGAATCAGGTCTCGAGCGATGCTCGCGGCGAACACCGTCTTGACGAGGATGCTCGCGGCGGTCCCGGCGACGACCCCCGCGACCGCGGTTTCGACCGTGATCTGTCCGGTGCCGAGCAGCGAGACGGCGGTCGTCGTCGCCGTGCCGGAGGAGACGATGCCGGCGAGGAACGCCGTCGCGACGAACCCGCTGGCCCCGAAGGCCCGCTCGGCGCCCGCCGAGACCAGCAGCACGAGAAGGAACAGCGCGCCGAACGTCAGGGCGTTCCGGAGGCTGAACGGCGAGGTGAGATCCGCTTCCATCTGGGTCCGCCAGTCGCTTCGCCACACCGCAACGAGGACGCCGGTGACCGTGATCGCACCGAGCGGTGCCCCGACGACGAGCGCGGCCTCGGGTACGAACGCGGCGACGAGCGCGGCGTTCCGGAACGCCATCGCGGCGTTCGCCAGCAGGATCGATCCGACTGCGATGTTGCGGAGGTCCGCCCGCCCCGCCGCTCGCTTGGCCATCTCGGCGACGACCGCCGTCGAGTTGACGAGGCCGCCGAAGAACCCCGTGACCGCGTAGCCGCGCCCCTGATAGCGCTTCACGAGGACGTAGTTGACGAAGCCGATGGCGCTGATGGCGACGACGAGCGACCAGATGAGTCGCGGTTGGACCGCTCCCCAGGGGTCAATCGTCTCCGCCGGCAACAGCGGGAACACGACGAACGCGAGGATGGTGAACTCGACCGCGCTGCGGACCTCCTCCCGAGAGAGCCCCCACGCGAACTGATGGAGCTCTCGCTTCAGGACGAGCAGCAGCGACGACAACACCGCCACCGTCACCGCCTCGATGAAGAACGCGTTCGCGACGAGCGCACCGACTCCGTACGACACCAGCATCGAGACCGACGTCGTCAGCGATAACCCCTCGACGTTCTCGTCGACGAAGCTCTGGATCCCGAGCAACACCGCGATGGCGACGATCAACACGCCGCCGACGATCAGGAGCCCGTCGCTGCCGAGCAGCGAGAACACCGCCGCAGTGAGGCTGATCAGCGCGAAGGTCCGGATCCCCGCGGACTTCTGGGACCACTCACGCTCCATCCCGAGGAACATCCCGAGCGCGGTCGCCAAGGCGAGCTTCGCGACGTTCGTCTGGAGGTAGACGAGCGGGTCGACCGCGCTCAACACCGTCGGTCACCCCACAGTCGACCGGCCTGCCGCCGACGCCGCCGACCGCCCTGCCGGCCGGGTCGCGAACCGGGCTGCCGGTCGAATCCCCGCCGACTGAGGGCCGATCCGGTCGTCGCGCGCATGGCCCGGTGTTCCCCACCGCCACGTCTATATCTTGCTATATATGAGTATATACTCCCCTCGGACAGTCGAGGCGTCGGCCGGGGCCGTATTTCAGCGGTTCGTCGGCTCACGCGGGAGGTCGAGCGACTCCGCCAAGTCGTGCTCCTCGCCGGTGAGCAGGTACAACACGTCCTCGAGGATGACCACGAGCTCCGGGAGCTCTCGTACGACGAGGAAGGTGATCCCGATCAGCGCGACCACCGCGAGCAGCTGGCTCATGATCCGGTCGGAGATCAGAAACGAGACCCGATACGGGTCGGTCGCGCCGAACATCGCCAACACCAGGTCCGGCTGCCAGTGCATGTACTGGTTGCCCGCGACGACCGTGATGAACGTCGTCCGGATGATGTTGAGCACGTAGATGAGGGGAATCGACACCGCGAGCGCGCGGACCTTCCGCGAGAGCGGGGCCTGTACGGCGGCGACGAGCCCACCGAAGATGGCCATGCTCCCGAGCCCCGTACACGCCAACACCACGTGGATACGAACCGTGTGGCCGTCGTCGAGGAGCCACTCGAAAGCAGCGTCGTACCCCTCGCGGCTCGTCACGCGATCGGGAGCGTATCCGAGAAGCTCGATCACCATCCCGGTGTGTGTCGCGACGACCTCGATGAGAATTCGCCGGGGCTCCGGGAGCGCCAACCCGGCCACAGAGAACGCCGGAATCGTCTCGAACGGCAGGTAGATGAACAGCATGATCGCGATCGCTCGCGTGAGCGTGAACAGCGACGCGCGACCGTCGTACAAGAGGTATCCGGCGTACGCGCAGGCGGGAACGCCGACGAGCGCGAGAATCGACTCGACGTAGCTCTGGTGTTCGAACGCGAAGTACGGCACCATCGTCAGCCAGAACAGTCCGAACAGCACCCACGTGCCGGCCGCGAGCGTCCGTCCCGCGTCCACCCCGCGGCTGTCGAGCAGCCACGCGACCGCAAAGAGGATCGCGACGAGCCACGCGAACGTGAACGTGTCCGGCAGCAGACTCAGCGTCGCCGGCACGCCGGACCCGAGCATGTCCGAACGGTCGGTCACGACCGAATAAAGCCCTTGTCGTTCCCGGCGATCCGGCGGTGAGGAAGCGGAGTCAAGCGGTTACCGACCCGGAGTAGTAGGACGGCTCCGAACGGACGGCGGCGTCAGCGCTCTTCGCTGTCGAGCACGCGGATCTGGTCGCCGCGGACCGTCACCGGAATCGGGACGGTTGCCTCGTACAGCTCGACGGTCACCTGGTCTTTTCCTTCGTCGATCCGCTGGACCCGGGCCTTCTCGCCTTTGAACGGCCCGGCGATCAGCTCGACGATGTCGCCCTCGGCGATCCCCTCCACGTCGGGGGTCGGCGAGAGGAAGTGCTCGACCTCCGAGAAGGGGCTCTCGGCCGGCCCGTCGGCGCCTTGGATGACGCCGCGGGCGTGGGGGATCTCGTCCATGATCCGGGCGAACACGCTGCCGTCGCTGGCCTCGACCATCACGTAGCTCGTCAGCTGGTCGGGGGCGATGACCGCCTGGATCTCCGGCATCTCCTTTTCGGCGAGCATGTCGGCGACGGTCCGCTCCTGACGCGCGGTCGTCTTGACCGAGAAGATCGGCATCAGGCGCCGACCCCCGGCAAGAGGCTCATGATGGCGAAGATCAGGAAGCCGATGAAGCCGACGAGGATGATGCCGGCGCCGGCGATCTTCGACACCTGGAGGAACTCGTCGGTGCTGGGCGTGCTCGCCAGCTTCAGCACGCGAATGTAGCTGTTGAGGTCGTACGGAACGTCCATGTTATGCGGGAGTTCGAGACGAGACGGTTTTTACCTTTTGATGCGCGCCGTGGCGGAGCCCGCGCGGCGGCGTCTGCAACAGCTCCCGTCGGTCGCAATGAATCGCGCCCCGTCGCCGTCGCGGTGTTCGGTGTCGGTTTCGACGTCGCGTTTACGACCGTCGCCGGGCTGCTGATCGGGGTGCCAGTCCTGCTCCCACACGGTACGGCTTGGACGTCCCGACGGCTCGCACATTCGTTCCCGCTGGAACGGTGGGACGACAGAACCGAAAACAGCTACAGAGACCGGACCGCTGGCCGCCTTCCCGCCAGCGTCACTCCACGTAGTCGATATCTTCCATCTCGGCCGGGGTCGCGTCGCCGTCGCCGCCCTGTCGCCCGTAGATCTGCGGCGACTTGACGCCGGTGACGACGATCATCGTCCGCATCTGCCCCTCGAGGTCGTCGTCGACGGAGGTCCCCCAGATGATCCGGGCGTCGGGGTCGATCCGGTCGTAGATCTCTTCGACGACCCCTTCGGCCTCCTCGATCGACATGTCGGTGCCGCCGGTGACGTTGACGAGCGCGGAGTTCGCACTGGAGATGTCGACGTCGAGCAGCGGCGAGCGGAGCGCGCTCTTGACGGAGTCGGTCGCCTTCGAGTCGGAGTCAGACTCCCCGAGACCGATCATCGCGACGCCGCCCTTCTCCATGACGGTGCGGACGTCGGCGAAGTCGAGGTTGACGAGCCCGGGCATCGTGATGAGCTCCGTGATCCCCTTCACCGACCGCATCAACACCTCGTCGGAGACTTTGAACGCCTGCCGGACCGGGAGCTTCCCGACCGAGTCGAGCAGCCGGTCGTTGGGGACGACGATGACGGTGTCGCTCACGTCGCGGAGCCGTTCGAGTCCGGCCTCGGCGTTCGTCCGTCGGACCTCGCCTTCGGCCGTGAACGGCGTGGTGACGATAGCGATGGTGAGCGCGCCCGACTCGCGGGCGGCCTTCGCGACGACCGGCGCCGACCCAGTTCCCGTGCCCCCGCCGAGCCCGGCGGTGACGAACACCATGTCGGAGCCGTCGATGGCGTCCTGGATCTCCTCTTGAGACTCGATGGCCGCCTCCTCGCCGACCTGCGGGAGGGAGCCGGCGCCGCGGCCCTGCGTCTTCTGTTGACCCATGAGGATCTTCGTGTCGGCCTCGATGTTGACGAGGTGTTGGACGTCGGTGTTGGCGGCGACCAGCTTCGCGCCGTGGATTCCCTCTTCACGCATCCGGTTTACCGTGTTCCCGCCCGCACCGCCACAGCCGACGACGGTGATGTTCGTCTGGAGGTCTTGGAGAACGTCTTCCAGTTCGTCGTCGGTCATCGTGCCGCTCTGTGGCGGTGCTTCGGCGTGGCCGTCGCGTTTGACGTCGCCGGGATCCCCGGCGTCATCGCGCGGGGATTCCTCGGCTTCGTCGATGGCGTCATCTACGATAGAGTCCATTATATGGTGTGGTTGCGACCCGGACGTATTTATTTTTGCCCGATCGTCTGACGCTGGTCAGACGGAGACGACAGTCGCGAACCGTCCGCGCAGACCGGCGAGCGGCGCCGATCGCGCGACCTCCCCGTGAGACCTACCACTCCGTGTCGCTCGCGTCCCGGGCGATCGGAAATCGGTCGGTCCGCGTCCGTGACACCGCCTCGGGAGCGATCGTCTCCCCGTCGACCTCGACCGACTGCCCCGACGCGAGCCGCCCGAACGCCGGTCCCTCTGGAACGCCCCGCTCGGCCGCGAGATCCGGGTCGAAAGCGACTTCTCGCGCGACGACGACTCCCCGCCGTCCCCGGCTCGTGTCGACCTCGACCTCGTCGTACCGCTGGCTCAACACGTCCGCGAGCGCGACGACCAGATCCCGCTCCGTCGGTGACTCGTCCGCCGCGGCGAACGCCGCCCGTCCCGCGGCCCGCGTCCCGGCCTGTTCGGTGTCGAACGCGACCGTGTTCGCGGCGACCGCCTGACGAGCAGCCTCCGGGTCGATCCCCTGTGCCCGCGACAGCAACGCCGCCGGGAGCTCTCGAACTCGTATCGCGTCCTCGCCGTCGGACTCCGCCGAGGCGACCGACACCTCGCCGAACCGGAGCCCCTCGTCGACCGGCCCGATGTCGGCCTCAAGCCGCTCGACGAGCAGGCGAGGGCGGTCGCCGACCGTCCGGACCCACGTCTCGCTCACGACGCGGTGGCCGAGGTCTTCGACGGTCGCCGCCAGCTCCGGGCGATCGCCCTCGATCACGGCGAGGTCCGCGTCGCTCCGCGCGAACGCCTGCTCGATCACGTCGCGGTTCGCCGCCGGCGCGCCCATCTCGTCGAGCGCCCAGTCGGCGCCGACGTGACCCACCGCCCACTCCGTCTCGCGGACGATCCGCGTGAACCGCGGCGCGTAGTGGCCACCGCCGAAGCCGACGACGTGGCGGGGGCGATCGCCGGTGTCGCTCTCGACACCGCTATTCTCGCCGTACCGTGCGCCGGTCCCCCGGAGGTCGAGCACGGCTTTCGCAACGGCCCGCGCGGCCTCGGGGTCCGTCCACTGCGGCTCGTCGGAGCCGAGCTCGACGAACAGCGACGGCGCGGAGACGTCCGTCGGCCCGTGGTGCGTGCACTCGATACCGACCTCGTACCCCTCGGGGGCGTGTTCTGCCAGCGCGTCGACGACCCGTTTCTCGGCGCCCGGGGCGGCCCGCGAGAGCGTCTCGGGCTCGCCGCCGTACGGCGCCGACCCGAAGTTCCCGGTGACGTGCGCGGTCAGCAGTCGTCCGGTTTCCCCCGAGTGTCGAGAGACGAACGCGAGGAACTCGGGCGACTCGGAGAAGGCGTCGGTCGGGTCGTCGAGTTCGATGTGTAACCCGTCGAACTCGCGGAGCTCGAACCCGTCGGTCCGGTAGTACGTTCCGCCGCCCGCGGCGTCGCGACGAGTCGGGTCCTCGTCGGCCGTCCAGTCGTCGAGTTCGAGGAGCCGCTCGCCGATGTGTTCTGAGGCGCTGTCGGCCCGGCTGACGACGATCGCTATCACGACTCGTCGATCGGTGCGGGCGGCCGAATACCCGTCGGTTCACGGCGCGAGAAGGCGTCGACCGTCGCACGTCACGGGACCGTCGCATCTCAGGGGATCGCCACACGCAACGAGCACCGTCACACGCCTCGATCGTCACCGGTCGTGATGGCGCTCGCGTTCTCGGCACCGATCGGTCGCTTCCGTACCGGATTCCGTCTCGTTTTCCGATTCGGAACCGAGGGCTCGGTCGAGCTCGGACTCCAGTTCCGACTCCGTTAGCTTCCCGTGGGTGTATCGACGTTGCGCCCGCTCGACCGGATCCGTCTCCGCCTCCGGCGATCTGACATGCTCCGCTTCGTCGGGCCCCGGATCGTCGGCCAACGCCGACCCGACGGTCCCGCCGAGCGCGCCGAGTCCGGTGAGCAGCGCCGTGCCGAACAGCGCGACCGCGACGAACACGAGCAGGGTGATACCGGCGTCGAACACCGCGATGGCCGCGCCGAGAAGGACCAGCGGGAGGAACAACAGGGAAGCGAGCGCTCCGGCGACGGCTCCGAGCGTCGCTCCGCTCGCATCGTCCTCCGTGCCGAGCCAGCCGGCGACGCCGCCTCCGACGAGCGGCGCGAACACTCCGACGATCGGGACGAACCCCGTGGCGATCATCGCCCCCGCGCCGACCCCCGCGTGTCGTAGGGTAGACCTACGCATTGTCGGAGGCATATCGCTCGCACCGGCCGAAAGCGCTCGTCGGATGGAGGGTCACGATCATGTTATTCTGTTGTCTATTATCGATAATAAATCCTCTGCCGATTCGTCGGGAACCGCGCTCTCACGGCAGCAAAAGGTATATAAAACCGATGTATCCGGCGACGAGGACGGCGCCGTCGAGTCGCGAGAGCCGGTCGCCGCGGTACATCAAGGCGACGAGCACGACGGTGAACGCGACGAGCGCGGGGAACTCGAAGCCGAGCACGCTCGGACTCACGCGTATCGGGGTGACGATAGCCAGGATTCCGATGACGGCGAGCACGTTGTAGATGTTCGATCCGACGACGTTGCCGACGCTGAAGCTCGCCTCGTCGCGGATCGCGGCGACGACGCTGGCGGCCAACTCCGGCAGGGAGGTGCCTAGCGCCAGCACGGTAAGCCCGATGAAGATGTCGGAGTAGCCGGCGGCAGCGAGCAGCGACTGTCCGCCGTCGATGAGCCACCGAGAGCCGAGCACGAGCGCGACGATTCCGACGGCGACGGCGCCCACGTCACGGAGCTTCGCGTCCGGCATCTCCTCGCGTTGCGCCGCCGTGATCCCGGATTGCGTCCGCTGGATCCGACGCATGACGACGACGGTGAACGCGACGAGGGTTCCGAGCAGCACGACACCGTTGGTCGGGCCGATCCGACCGTTCCAGCCGAGCGCGACGAGCAGCACCGCAGCGAGCAGCATGAACGGGACGTGCCGTTTGAGCACGGTCTCTGAGATCTCGAGCGGTCGGATCAGCGCGGAGAGTCCGAGGACGAGCCCCACGTTCGCGATGTTCGATCCCACGATTGCGCCGAGCCCGATATCCGTCGACACGGTCACCGCGCCGAGCAGCGCGACGAACAGCTCCGGGGCCGTGGTCGCGAAGGCGACGACCGTGACGCCGACCGTCGACGCCTTCAGACCGATCGCCAGCGCGAGGTCGCCGGCGCCCTGAACGAGCAGCTCGGCGCCCGCGTAGAGGAGGACGGCGCCCCCGGCGAGCAGGAGTAGTTCCGTGAAGGGCGACCCGAGCGACACGGCATTCTGTTGACGGCGTGGTTTAAAAACGATCGTGGTTCGGACGGGGTCGACGTCGTCGGGCTCCGTTCCGGTTCAGACTCGCGTCGCGCGGAACTCGCCGTGTTTCATCCCGATGACGAACGCGAGCGCGCCGAAGACGAGCATCGACGGGACGACCATCATCAGGGTCGTCTGTAGCGTCATCATCCCGCCGCCGATCAATCCGCCGGCTCCGAGGGCGACGAGCAGTACCAGCAGCGCGGCTGCACGCGGAAGGTCGAACTCCATACCGCTGATACGGCGCCGTCGAACCTAAGGGTTCGGCTCGCTGCGGACGGGCCGGCGTCACGCCTCGATGATCTCGTCGCCCCCACCGTCCTCCTCCGGCAGCCGCAGTTCTGCGTCCATCGAGACGACGGCGTCGCCGCCGATCACGACCCCGACCTCGCCGCTTTCGCCCTTCTCCGCTGCGCCACTCTCTGCTCCGCCCTTCTCCGCCACGACAGCCTCCGTTCCGACACGAACCCGAACGTAGCCGGGGCGGTCGAGAAAGTGCCCCTGTTCGACGCGCAGTTCGTCGGGGAAGTCGCCGTCGAACGCGTCGATCGCGCGGAGATACCCGCCCACTGCACCGCTCGCGGTTCCGGTCACAGGGTCCTCGTCGACACCGACCGCAGGTGCGAACGCTCGCCCGTGTAGCGTGGAGTCGGCCTCTAGGGTGTCGAAGGTGAACGCGTACACCCCCGCTACGTCGTACTCCTCGGAGAGTGCGGTGATCGCCGCGGCGTCGGGATCGGCCTCTCCGAGCCGCTGGAGGAAGTTCACGGGAACGATTAGCCACGGGAGCCCCGTCGACGCGACGGCGGTCGGGAGGTCGGCACCGATGTCCCGGAGCGCAGCGGGGTCGATCCCGAGCGCGTCCCCGAGCCGCTCGGCGTCGAGGGAGTCGGCATCGGCGTTCGAGTCGTCGCCGTCACTCACGACGGTAACCGTCGGCGACTCCTGTCGCATCCACACCGTCCCGTCCGCGTCGACCGTGATCGTCAGGTCTCCGACGTTCGTCTGGAGGGTGCGGTCGCCGGCGTCGATCGCCCCTTCCGCGAACAGCGCCGCGTAGGTCGCGATCGTCGCGTGCCCGCAGAGATCGACCTCGGCGGTCGGCGTGAAATAGCGGACCCGATCGTCCGCGTCGCCGTCGCCGTCGAAGACGAACGCGGTCTCCGAGGCGCCGACTTCCGCGGCGATCCGTCGCATCGTCTCGTCGCTCAACCCCGTGGCGTCCGGCACAACGCCGGCGACGTTCCCGGCGAGCGGCTCGTCCGTGAACGCGTCGACGAGGAGCGTGCGTCGCGTTTCCATGGTCGCACCTCGTTTGCCGCCGTCAAAAGGCTCCCGAGACTCCCCGGCCTCCGACGCCGTTCCCGGGGCGACGCATCCGGTCTCGCTGGACCGATGTCAACGCTTTTGGCCTCCACGCTGGATGTAGTCGTATGGGCCTCTTCGACCGGCTGCGAGGAAACGATACCCCCCGGGTGGCGTTCATCGGGATCGACGGTCTTCCCCACAGCCTCGTCACCGACAACCCGGACGTGTTTCCGACGCTGTCGGCGGTCGCCGACGCCGGCGACGGCGGGCAGATCGACAGCATCGTTCCGCCCGAATCGAGCGCGTGCTGGCCGGCGCTCACGAGCGGGGTCAATCCCGGAGAAACCGGCGTCTATGGCTTTCAGGACCGGGAGGTAGGCAGCTATGACACATACGTCCCTATGGGCCGGGACGTGCAGGCGACGCGGGTGTGGGACCGCGCGACCGACGCCGGCCTCGACGCCACGGTGATGAACGTCCCCGTCACGTTCCCGCCGCAGCGAACCGTTCAGCGGATGGTCTCCGGCTACCTGTCGCCCGACGTGGACAAGGCGTCGCATCCGGAGGAGCTCAGACAGTACCTCACCGAGAGCGGGTACACGCTCTCGGTCAACGCCAAACTCGGCCACAAGGACGACAAAACGGAGTTCATCGACCACGCCCGCCAGACGCTCGACGCTCGTGCAACTGCCTTCTCGCGCTACATCGAACGCGACGATTGGGACCTGTTCGTCGGCGTCTTCACCGCGCCCGACCGGATCAACCACTTCCTGTGGGCGGATTACGAGGAGCAAGGGCCGTACCGCGAGGAGATGCTGGAGTTCTACGGCGCGCTCGACGAGTACATCGGTGACATCCGCACGGCGCTTCCGGACGACGTCACCCTCGTCGTCGGCTCCACACACGGGTTCACGCGACTTCGATACGACGTCTACTGCAACGAGTGGCTCGAACGCGAGGGGTGGCTCTCGTACGACGACAGTGACGACCACGGGGCGCTGTCAGACATCGACGACGACACCCGGGCGTACTCGCTCGTCCCAGGCCGGTTCTACCTAAACGTCGACGGACGCGAACCGAACGGCGTCGTCGCCGAATCCGAGTACGAAGCCGTGCGGTCCGAGCTGCAAGCCGAACTCGAAGCGTGGGAGGGACCGAACGGGAAGCCGGTCGCGAAACGCGTCGTCGAGCGGGAGACCGTGTTCCGCGGCGACCACGACGAGATCGCGCCGGACCTCGTCGTCATCCCGAACGACGGGTTCGATCTCAAATCCGGCTTCCGCCCGCACGACGCCGTCTTCGACACGGAAGGCCCCCGAACGGGAATGCACACGTTCGAAGACGCCGCCCTGTTCGTCGATCACCCGGACGCGAACGTCGAGGACGCCGACCTCCTCGACGTCACGCCGACGCTCCTGCGGCTCCTCGACGTCGACTACGGTCGCACGGAGCAGGACGGCGCGAGCCTGATCTAAGCGGCCAGTCACGTCATCTCCGTCTCGTTTTTGATCTTCGGCCCCCGATCGGACTGACTACACCCGCAACTGGACCGAAACCCGGCACGTCATCGGATTGAAGCACGTCGGCACGTATCGTCCACCATGGAACATACGCCGGAGGGGACGCCCGTCGGCGTCGACGACCCGTACGCGGTCGCCGGCGTCTGTGACCACCTCACCGACGACGGCCGCTGTCGGTTCGCCCTGTCGCAGTCGGGAACGGACCACGAATTCGCCGCCGAGCGTCGCGCCGACGGCTACGCGTGCCACGTCGGCCCCGACGACGCATGGCGCGCCTGTCCGCACTACCGGTCGACGACGAACGGCCGTGAGTGCGCTCGGTGCGGTCTCGCGGAGATCCGGCTGGCGCCAGCGGACGCTCGGCCGCTCGTCGAGGAACATCACCTCATGTACGGGTCCGCGGAGCGCGGCGCCGACGAGCTCGCTGTCGCCGAGACGAGCGACGAACCCGCAGACGCGGGCCCACACGAGATCACGGTCGCGCTGTGTCGCTGGTGTCACTCCAAGGTTCACGCGTCGTTCGCACGCATCGACGACGACGCGAATCCCGACCCCGAGGCCATCGCAGCGCGGGAGTCGCGTCGGAGCAAAGAGCAGTCCGAGACGGCGTTCGAGACGGCACGAGAACGGTACGGCGGTGACGAGTCCGAGCGCTAAGGCCTCAGGCGTCGGGTTTCGGACGGATGAGGTCCGCCAGCGAGACGAGGATACCGAGGAACCAGCCGAGCGGGACCGAGATGCCGACCCACATCAGGAGGTAACCGAGCCCGGCGAGCCCCCACTGCTCGCCGAAGGTGTCTAGGTCGAAGGCGGCACGGAGGGTTTCGTTGATCCCGCCGACCGCGAGGAACGTGTCGAGGATCCAGCGTGCGAGGTCGTAGCTCGGGTCGAGAATGAGACCACCGATGGCGGGCGTGAGCACGGCCGCGACGACCGGCGGGAGGAAGATGGCTGTCATCCCGAGCGGGTACGCGAGGAGGACGCTGACGAACCGCCCCCCGACCTTCGAGAACGTCGCAGCGAGACCGGCGGAGACGATGGCGACGACGCTCGCGAGTCCGATTCCGAGCATCACGTCCGTCGGTAGCTGGAGGTGCGCAACGAGGGTCAGCGATCCCCAGACCACGGTCGCGACGATCACCGCACCCAGGACGCCGAATCGGGTGACCGCGGAGTCGAGCTTCGCCGCGTAGTACCGCGTGGCGAAGCCGACGAGCAGGAACGGGTAGGCGAACGCCACGAGCGGCGCGCCGAGCGCCGCCCAGAGGTAGTAGCCCACCGTCTGAATCGTCGTCTCGGGCTTCCACTTCCCTAACACTGCGCTCGGATCGAGCTGTCTGGGAAACACGACCTCCATCCACGTCTCGTGGAGACGCACGACGTCAAGGAGGAGTGCTTCCACCAGACCGATCTGTCCTCGGCGTTCCATTTGGCTCACGTCGAAGCCGATAGGACGTGAACTTTGTGCCTTCATCTGACGAGTCTATCATCCCGTCGTCACGTTCGTCCCGTGGCTCGTCGGCGAATTCGCCCGTCAGACGCCGCTGATTATCAGTTCGGAAGGTTCCCCCGATATGTTTAACCACCTTCGCCGGCCAAGCGTCAGGTATGCATAGACGTGAACTGCTCGCAGCGCTCGCCGTCCCGACGTCGATAGCCGTCGCCGGGTGCGCCGGCGGCGGTGAGGACGGGAACTACGAGTTCGACGCGGAGCCGGCGCGGATCCCCGCCGACGTGGCGGCGCAAGCCGGGTACGACGGCGAGGAACCCGAACCGTTCACCATCGAACAGGAGTTCGACGTCGCGGGCGTGAACGCACGGGTGTCGGCGACGACGTGGGCGGCCGGGTACGAGAACGCCGACAACGGCTCGGCGCTGTTCGTGGCGAGCACGCCGGACGCCGCCGTGGCCGGCCAGTCGGTGAATCCGCTCGTTCGGGCTGACGACGCGGAACTGATCCGACGGCTGCTCGAACAGGTCAGCGACCGCGGCATCGGCGGCGAAGACACAGAGATCGACGCGGACGACATCGAGGCGCGGGGCACCGAGACGCGAACCATCCTCGGCGAGGAAGTTGAGGTCGCTATCCTGGAAACCACCGTGGACGCAGAAGTCGGCGACGAAGCAGGCGGGGGTGGCGACGTCGAAGATGTTCCCGTGCTTCTGTATCTCGCCACCGTGCAACACCGCGACGACGTTATCGCGCTCATCGGTGTGCACCCAGTCGGAGTCGAGGCGCGCGACGATCTGCTCTCTCTCATGGAACAGGCCGAGCATTAACCTCGGCACGCTCGGCCCGTTGCTGCTGTGTGGTTCGCCGCCCCGCTGTGACCCGTGTCCCCGGCGGCGAGTACGCGTTCGTTTTCGCGGTCCGAAATGTCTCTGTCCGTAACTTCTTTATAAATGTTCGATCGACTGTGACGTAATCCGCAAGGCAGAACCCGACTCAGGTCATGCGGTTATGGCGTCCCATCCGAGCGACTGAGATCCGAGAGCTCCTGCTCTCGTCTTGCGGTACCACTCCATGAACCGACAGGTATTCACTCAGTATCGGCCGGGGAGCCGTTTCGTGGTGCTACTTCTGGTTTTCTTGTCGATTGGTATTGGTGTGGGTGCAATTACGGCTCAAGGAATCGTATGGGATGTTGGTGATGTAAATGACATTCAGGTAGGTGATTATGAAGATCAAACTATCACCGATATCACAGTAGAAAACGTGGATGGCCCGGTTACTGTTGATGTCGGCGAACTTGTTGAAAATGGTGCTGTATTCAGTTCTGACCCGTCAAATTACAATAT
>OBKM01000862.1_pt1 | contig 13742 bp, 13 predicted proteins | sample 1519691 | NCBI WGS metagenome assembly OBKM01 (sample SAMEA37050418, study PRJEB22526) | metagenome | biome: saline pan; feature: lake; material: water | place: Egypt | collected 2015 | depth 0.5 m
GCACAACTGGGGCGATCAGGTCAGAGAGACGTACGAGGCGAACATCTACCGACTGTTCATGTGAGCGGCGGGACGTCCGCCTTGCGATTCCGCCATTTCGGCTGACTACGAATTCTGTTGTCTTCTAAAGGACTACATTCGCGGCGAATTTCAATCACGTAAATCATATATCGCTATATAGATTTTAGACCGAGCCCTATCGCCCGATCGACATCCGAATGTGGTCGATCTGGGCGGTAGACCTACTATTGGCCGGATCGAGAACACCGTATGAGCGATTCGAAAGCGACTGAACAGTCCGAAGCCGATCGATGAGTCCCGACGACCGGCTGACTAGCATTGGCGTCGACGTCGGAACCACCACGACGCAGGTCGTCGTCAGCCAGCTCCGAGTCTCCGAGCCGGCATACGACGGCGCGGCAGCCCCGGAGATTCGCGATCGAGAGGTGATCTACCGGAGCCCGGTCCATGCGACCCCGCTGCAGGACCCGGAGACCGTCGACATCGAGCGTGTCGCCGGGTTCGTGGAGGACGCGTTCGCGGCGGCCGGCGTCACGACCGCTGATGTCGAGACCGGTGCGGTCATCGTTACCGGCGAGACGGCGAAACGACGGAACGCCGAACCGCTCGTCCATCGGATCGCGGGCGATGCCGGGTCGTTCGTCGCCGCAGCGGCGGGCGCGGCACTGGAGGCAGTGCTCGCGGGGCGCGGGTCCGGCGCTGCCGACCGGACCCGGGCGACCGGTCGCACGGTCGTCAATGTGGACGTGGGCGGCGGGACGACCAACGTCGTGACGTTTGACCCTGACGGCGTCGTGGATACCCGCTGTCTCGACGTCGGGGCACGGATGGTCCGGATCGAGGGAGACAAAATCGAGTCGCTCTCCCCGGAAGCGAAGCGACTCTGCGCTACTCACGGCCTCGATATCCAGGTCGGCGATCCGGCCTCGATCGAGGGGCTTCGGCCGCTGACGGTGGCGGCCGCCGACGCGATCGCCGAGATGCTCGTCGGGCCGCCGTTCGCCCCGATCGTCGAGTCGCTCGCGATCGGAACGCTGCCGAAAACCCCAGTCGCTATCGACGACGTCGTCATGACCGGCGGTGTCGGGAGTCTCGTGAACGACCCGCGAGACGCTCCAGGTACCGATCCGTTCCGGTACGGCGACCTCGGACCGTCGCTCGCGTCGGCGCTCGGTGACGCCGTGCGGGAGCAGTCGAAGCTCCCGGAGGCGCCGGTTGCGCTCGCCGAAGACCTCCGCGCCACCGTCGTCGGCGTCGGAACGGAGTCGACGACGTTCAGCGGCCGAACGGTGTGGCTCCCCGACGAATCGCCCCCGATCCGGGACGTACCGGTGGTCGCGGTCGACCCCGCTGAAGCTGGTGATAGCTCCGACGGCGGGACGGGTCAAGGCGACCGGTTCGAACGCGCGGTACGCACCGCGAGCGAACTGTACGATCCCGCAGCGATCGACGGGTTCGCGTTGTACATCTCGGAGGTCGGCTCCGTCGCGTACGATGACCTCACGGCGACGGCAGAGCAGATCGCCGGCGCACTGGAGGCGGTCGGAGCCGACGGCTCGCCTCACGCCGACGGAGTGGCCGACCTTCCGGTGGTTGTGGTGACACGCGAGAACTGCGCAAACGTGCTCGGCCAGCTCCTGTCGACGCGGGTCGAGCGGCCTCTTACGGTCGTCGACGAACTCCAGCTGAAGGAGGGCGTACGGCTCGATGTCGGCGAACCGTTCGGCGACCGCGACGCGGTTCCAGTCGTCGTGAAGACGCTCGCATTCGGGCGATGAATCCTCGAATCTTGGGGATAGCGCTACTTCTGAAAGTCTCGATCGTCCTCGCGTAAGTCGAGCCCGCTCGCTTCCGCTTCGCACATCTCCGCGAGCAGGTCAGCGATCGCCGCGCCCGCCTCCGCTGGAGGGAGTCCGCCGGCGTGGATGTTCGAGATGACCGACTTCCTCGCGGTCGGCGTGCCGCGTTCTGGCCCGTAGACGGCGTACGCGCTGAGACTTTCCGCGGTCCGGAGCCCCGGACGCTCCCCGATGAGAATAACGCAGGCTTCCGCGCCGAGCTCCTCGCCGATCGCGTCCATGGCGTCGACGCGGCCGTATTCGACGAACACCGGCGTGCCGGCGTCGAGGCCGCGCGCCTCGAGTCCGTCGAGCAGCGCTGGCAGCAGGTCGGGGAGGTTCGCCTCGATGGCGGTCGAGCTGAGTCCGTCGCTGACGATCACCTGTACCTGCGGGTCCGTCTGGCAGCGCTCGCGAAGCTCCGCGGCGGTGTCCTCTGAGATCTCTCGACCGAGGTCGGGCCGAGCGAGGTACTGGTCGTGGCTCTCGACGAGGGTTCGGGCCCGAACGAGGCCGAGCCGTGCTATCAACTCGTCGTCAACCCGGCTCGACACCGCGTCACGGGCGAGTCCGTGGTCCTCGCGGAACCGCAACAGCGTCTCCGTTCGCGGTCGCGGGCCGACGCGACCGACGCCGAGCCGTGAGGGACTCCGGGCAACGATTCGGTCGAGGAGCTCCGGATCGACGGGGTCGTCGACGCCGATGTCGGCGGAGCGGTCGTCCTCGGACGCCTCGCCACGGGAGGTGTCCGGAGCGGTGTCGTCCGTCGACATGATCACGTGAACACCGTCGGGTCGCCGGCGCGCTCGGTGAGCCGGCCGTTCTTCCACACTCCCACGTCGATGAGCCAGTCGCGGAACTCGGGTGCGGGCTCTAGGTCGAAAACCTCCCAGAGGGCGGCGGCGTCGTGGTAGCTGTTCGACTGGTAGTTTAACATTACGTCGTCGCCCATCGGTACGGTGATGAAGAAGTTGGCACCCGCGGCCGCGAGCAACACCGCGAGATTCTCGATGTCGTTCTGATCCGCCTGGATGTGATTCGTATAGCAGGCGTCGATCCCCATCGGAATGCCGTGTAGCTGGCCCATGAACACGTCCTCGAGCCCGGCGCGGATCACCTGCCGGCCGTCGTAGAGATACTCCGGGCCGATGAAGCCGACGACCGTGTTCACCATGAACGGGTCGTACCGCTTCGCGAGCCCGTAACAGCGCGCCTCCAGCGTGAGCTGGTCGACCCCCTCGTGCGCGTCGCCCGACAGCTCCGACCCCTGGCCGGTCTCGAAGTAGGTGACGTTCGGGCCCGAGGCGGTCGACCGGCGTAACGCGAGGTCGTGTGCGTCGTCGAGGAGGTCGACGTCGACGCCGAACTCGTCGTTGCCGGCCTCCGTCCCGGCGAGGCTCTGGAACACGAGGTCCGCCGGCGCTCCCTCGGAGATGGCGTCCATCTGCGTGGTGATGTGCGCGAGACAGCAGTTCTGAGTCGGGATCGACCACTCCTCGATCAGGTCGTGAGTGGCCTCGAGGATGTCGGTCACCGTCCCGACGCCGTCCTCGACCGGGTTGATCCCGATCACCGCGTCGCCGACGCCGTAAGAGAGCCCTTCCCGGGTCGCATCGAGGATCCGTTCGACGTCGTCCGAGGGGTCGTTCGGCTGGAGCCGAAACGAGAGCGCCCCGTCGGTCCCCACGGTGTTGTTACACCGGGCGGTCACCTCCATCTTCGAGGTGGCCAAGACCAGATCCAAGTTCGTCATCAGCTTCGTCACGGCGGCGATCATCTCGCTCGTGAGCCCCGGCCGAATCGCCCGGATCTCTCTGTCGGTCGTCCCCGAGTCGACGAGGAACTCCCGGAGGTCGGCGACGGTCCAGTCGCAGATCCGTTCGTACACCGGCTCGCGGACGGCGTCCTGAATGACGCGAGTCACCTCGTCGTCGTCGTATGGTACCACCGGATTCTCACGGAGGGTCTCCAGACGCGTCCCCGCCAGCGTCCGCTTGGCGGCGACGCGTTCCGCCTCCGTGTCCGCCGCGATTCCGGCGAGTTCGTCGCCCGTCTTCTCCTCGTTCGCCTTGGCCAACACCTCCCGAACGGAGTCGAACCCGGTGCCCCCGTCGACAGTGAATCCCGAACCGGCCGATTTCGCGTGGCGTGACATATTGCTCCCTAAATACCACATCGATCGGAGCTACATTCAATGTTTGTGGATAGTTACCAAGTTTCAGTTGATGTGCTGAAAGATCGGTTGTCTCCGGACGCCCAGTCTCGGTCCGAACGGTCGGGCGATGCGACAGGTCGCGGCCGGCGTGTAGCGGGCCTCGCGTCGGGAACGTCTCACTCCAAGCGGGTCTCGGATCCGCGTCAGCACGTCTCAGCACCGCGTGCCAAGGAAACCGCCCACGTTTCACAGCAATCGTGGTCGACAACGCTGCAACAGAGGGGCGCATATGTCTACATTCGGCCGGTTCGGTGACGGATGTGGGGAAGGTATTGCTAACTGAGGCAGAATAAGTATACATTCGCAGGTATTGGGAAGAAGCATGGAAGTGGAAACCACTCCGCTCGATCGAGTGATGAGCACTGCACTGTTTCGTATCGCGTCGGACGCGACGGCTCAGGACGCCGCCGAAACGTTGCTCACAGAGGGGGTCGGGTCGCTGCTCGTTGTCGATCAGGACGGAGATCTCACCGGCATCGTAACGAGTACCGACCTGATCGGGATCGTCTCGGGGGAGGGATCTCCAACCGACTCGACGGTCAGGGAGTACATGACAACGGACGTCGTCACGATCAGCGCGACGGAGACCGTTCACGACGCGGCGGTCGAGATGATCAGCGGCGATATTCAGCATCTCCCGGTGACCGATGATGCGGGCGATATTGTCGGGATGGTCTCTGCGACCGACATCACGACACAGATGACGTATATGAGTAGCAGCGGTACCGACTGAGTTGCGGGCGACGGCGAAACCGGTTGCGTTCCCGGTCACAGGTATATCTGACTGGTAGTCGCAGCGTCACATGTGGCGTCACCGATACGGGCACGCCGACCGGTTCGGGCGGCTCGCTGGAGGGAAACCCAGCCGTGGACCCGGCATGTTTACCAGTACCCCACGACGCTGGAGCAGTTCAGCTGCGTGACCGTCATCTGGGCGGCGGCAGCGCTCGGGGCGGCGCTCGGGGACATCCTCCCCGGCGAGAGCAAGGGCCAAGACCTCGTAGAACTCGTCGGCGAACTCGGTGACTGCAGCGCATCTGACACGTCCTCCGACGACACGAACTGAGCGGCGCGCTCGCTGACGAGGCCCGATAGCGGGGCTAAACGACACGGTGAGGGAGAACCACCCTCCGTGCGCAGGCTCACATTGGGTGTCGGCGATTCTCCGCGCCCGCTGACCCCCGAGTCAGCTGCCCGCTCCTCACGGATTAACGATGTCGTCTGATAGGGAGCACTCGTGCTGTAGTGCGATTCCGCTCCCAGCCATCCACAAGTATTAACTACAGATCACGACTATCGATTTTAAATCGGATGACTCTGGAAGTCGCACTCTCGATCGACCTCGCTATCATTCTCCTCGCCGCGACGGTCGCCGGCTTCCTCGCGAAACAGACCGGCCAGCCGACCATCATCGCGTACATCCTCGCGGGCGTGGTGATCGGCCCGGTCGTCTTCGGACTCGTCGAAGTCACCGAACTCACCGAGACGCTCTCCGAATTGGGGCTCGCGTTCCTCCTGTTCTTGCTCGGTATCAAGATGCGTATCAGCGAGATCAAACACATCCTCGCGCCGATCGTGAAAATATCGCTGCCGCAGATGGCTGCGGTCGCCGCGCTCGGCACCACCGTCTCACTGGCGTTAGGGTTCGGCACGGTGGAGTCGATCATCATCGGACTCGCGGTGATGTACAGCTCCACCGCGGTCGTCGTCAAGATGCTCACCGACCTCGACGAGACGACGACCCTCCACGGGAAGATCGACGTCGGAATCCTGTTGATCCAAGACGTCGTCGTCGTCATTCTGCTGGCGGTGTTGGCGGCGGGCCGGCCTGAGAGCGCCGCTGAGGTCGGCACGACCTTAGCGATCGTTCTCACGCTGGTGGCGATCATCACTGTCGCGGCCCTCGCCGCCTCGAAGTACGCTCTTCCACCAATATTCCGGCGGATAGCGGACAACAGGGAGGTGTTCTTCCTCATCGCCGTCTCGTGGGCGTTTCTGTTCGTGTTCGTCTCCGACAACGTCAACCTCTTCTTGGCCCCGCTGGGGATTCAGGCGTACCTCTCGATCGAGATGGGCGCGTTCCTCGCCGGCGTCGCCATCGCTCAGCTGCCGTATAGCAAGGAGCTTCAGGACCGAGTGAACCCGCTGACCGACCTGTTCGTGATGATATTCTTCACGTCGGTCGCGTTGAGTCTCGACGCCGGCGAACTCTTCTTCTACTGGCAGGAGGCCATCGTCGCCGCAGTGGCGCTGATGATCGGGAAGTTCGTGATCTTCTTCGCGCTCATCAGCTGGCAGCGGTTCGACAGCGAAACGACCTTCTTCGGGAGCCTCTACATGATTCAGGTCAGCGAGTTCGGCGTCGTCGTCGCGACCGCCGCGGTCGTCGGTGACTTCATCGGCGTCGAGATACTCGGGTTCCTCACGTTGGTCGCGCTCATCACCATGGGTGTCTCCGTCTACTTCTTCGCCTACGGAGAGGCCCTCTACGAGCGGGCGAAGCCGTTCGTCTCACGGTTCGAGTCCAGCAACGTCTTCACCGAGCAGAAACAGGGGTACAAAGATCATGCGGTCGTCATCGGATACGACGACCTCACACGGAACATCCTCGGGCTGTTAGACGATCACTACGACGACCTCGTCGTCGTCGACCGGCGAGCCGACCACGTCGAACAGCTCTCGGCGGCGGGGTACGACGCCGTGTTCGGTGATATCGGTAGCGGGTCCATCCGCAAAGACGTCGCTCTGAAGAAGGCCGACCTCGTCGTCTCGTCGTCCGACCAAGTCGAGATCAGCAAGAAAGTACTGCGAGTGACGAGCGACGACGCGACGGTCATCCTCGAAGCGAAACGCGACGAGGACGCACGCACGCTCTACGAACAAGGCGCGGACTACGTCATCCAGAGCGTCGCTCTGTCGTCGGACCGGCTCGCCGACACGTTAGAAACGCTGTTGGAGGATCCGAGCGCATTCGAGGAGACGGCGCAACGCGAGGCGGATCTCCTTCGCGATCCGCGCCCGTTCCGTGATGTCCACGAACGCATGGCGGGTGATCTCGATGATTGAGCGCGTACTCGAAGAACGACCGGTCGACACGCCGACCGAACGGGGGAGCCGCGATGTCTGAGATGTTGACCGCGGTGGCGATCATCTTCATCGCCGCTGGTCCGTTCCTCCTGCTCGCTAACCGATACGACGTGCCGGCCCCACCGCTTCTGATCCTCGCGGGGATCGTCGCGGGCGCCTTCATCGAAGAGGCGTTGGCGCTGGAACTCGCGCAGTTCGGTATCGCGCTGTTGGTGTTCTCCTTCGGCGTCGGCATCCAGTTGTCATCGCTACGAACCGTGTTAGCGGACGGCGAACTCGTCGCGCTCGTCCAGATTTCCGTGATTGGAGCGCTCGGCTTCGGGTTCGGGATTCTCTTGGGAGTTCCGCCCGCCGAGGCGGTCTATCTCGGTGTCGCCGTCGCGCTGTCGTCGACGATCGTCGGGACGGCGCTGCTGCAGACCGATATCCGGCTCAACCTCGTCCGTGGACGGCTCGGCGAGTCGCTCCAGTTCGTCCAAGACCTGTTCGCAGTCGCGTTCATCCTCGTCGTGGGTGCAGGCGTGCTGGAACTCGACCCGATCGTCCTCCAGATCGGATACGGCGCCGTCTTTCTGACCGCGGCCATCTTCGTCAACCGGTACCTCTTCGACGTGGTCGGTCGACTCGCGGGCGGCTCGGACGAGCTCATGATCATCGGTGTCGTCTCGCTGCTCGTCGTCTTCATCGGTGCGGCGGAAGCGGTCGGCGTCCCAATCGTCGTCGGAGCGTTCGCCGCCGGGTTAGCGGTCCGTCACGACCCGGCCGAATACCTCGGGCTGTTCAACGGGCTGGAGTCGATCAAGGACTTCTTCGTGGCCATCTTCTTCGTTACTGTCGGTGCGCTCGTCGTCCTCCCGTTCGTCCAACTCCCCGTGGCCGATTCGATCGAAACGCTGGCGTTAGTGGCCGGCGTCGTGCTGCTGACGGTGATCGTGAAGCCGGCGGTGACGATCGCCATCCTGATCTACCGAGGGTACGAGGGACGAACCGCGACGCTGACGGCGCTCAGCACCGACCAGATCAGCGAGTTCTCGTTGATCATCGCTATCGAGGCGCTGTTGATCGGCCTGCTGACACAGTCGGTGTTCGACGCCATCGTTCTCGCCGCCGCCGTGACGATGATCACCTCGACAGTCACACAGCAGTACGACGAGCAGATATACCGGACGCTGGCCGATCGGGGGATAATATCTGGCCGGCACGACCGGATCGACGAACTGAGCGAGGTTCCGGATGACCTGACGGACCACGTGATCATCCTCGGGTACGGTCGAAAGGGGAGACGGATGGTCGAAGCGTGTGAAGCGCTCGACCGTCCCTACGTCGTCATCGAGAACGACCCCGCGATTCAGGAGGATGTCCGAGCCGAGTGTGAGGCGTACGTCTTCGGCGACGCGATGGTTCCGTACGCGTGGGAGAAAGCGAAGCTCTCGGAGGCCCGGGTGATCCTGTCGCTGACGAGCCCGGAGGTCGTCTCCCGACGGGTCTTGGAGTTAGAGTGTGACGCTCCAGTAATTCTGCGGGCACGAGACGAACGGACTGCTCGATCACTGCTCGATGCGGGAGCCGATTACGTCGCCGTTCCAGACCTGTTGGCCGGCGAACAGCTGATCCAGGAGCTTCGGGGCCTGATCGAGAACGAACTAACTGTCGACGAGCTGCGATCGAGCGGGTTCGCGAGAGTGGCGTGATCGAAGCCGAACCGACAGCCCCTGCCGGACCGGCCCATCGGCCCGACGGATCCGACGGCGACGCTACCGAACGAGCGTCGTCGGCACGTCGGTCTTGCGAACGACCGCCTCGGCGACGCTGCCGATCAGGAGCCGCGACAGCCCACTCCGGCCGTGCGTCCCGAGCACGACGTGGTCGAATCCGCCCTCGTCGGTGTACTCGACGAGCCGCCGGTCGGTCTCACCCATGAGGAAGGTGACCGAGAGGTCGCGGTCGTCGGCGACGTCGCGGATCGTTTCGAACACCGTCTGTGCTCGCTCGTCACCGACGCCGTCCAGCTCGTCCGGAGCGGCATCGTACACCTCGTTTACGTCTGCCGGCAGCATGTCGATCTCGGGGTAGGCGACGTGAACGGCGGTGATATCCGCGTCCGGGAACGTGTCGAGCGCGAACGCGAGCGCCTCGCGGCTCAGCGGCGAGTCGTCCATCGCGACGAGAACGCTGGTGACCATGTGACACCGTACGCTGCCAGCCGATATCAAACCGAGGGCCGTTTCCGTCGGGAGTCACACTCAAGTACCGAGCTTCTGGACGATCGGGTATGGTTCGGACCGAATGCGTCGCAGACGAGGCCGCTCATACCGGCGAAGGGCCGCTCTGGCACCCTGCAAAGCAGTGTCTCTACTGGGTTGATATCCCGGCCGGCCGGCTGTACCGCTACGACCCGGCGAGCGGGGAGAACGAGGTCGCGTACGAGACCGACGGCGCCCCGATCGGCGGGTACACGATCGAGGCGGACGGAGCCCTCCTCCTCTTCACGCACGGCGCGATCGAGCGGCTGGTACCGGGTACGTCGACGACGGAACGAGTATCGACGGTCGACGCCGACACCAGATTCAACGACGTCATCGCCGATCCGGAAGGGCGCGTCTTCGCGGGGACGATGCCCGGGAACGGCGAGCTCGGCGATCTCTACCGGATCGATACCGACGGCTCGGCTCGGGTCGTCGTCGAGGGGCTCGACATCCCGAACGGGATGGGATTCTCCGGTGACGCTTCGACATTCTACCTCACCGAGTCAGAGGCGAGGCGCGTGTACGCGTACGACTACGACTACACGACCGGCGAGATCGCGAACCGGCGCACGTTCGTCGCCACCCCGCCCGACGACGGCGTTCCGGACGGCATGACCGTCGACGCGGAGGACCACGTCTGGTCTGCGCGATGGAACGGCGGGCGTGCGGTCCGATACGACCCGACCGGTAGGGCCGTCAATCAGATCGAGCTCCCGGCTCGGAAAGTGGCTTCGCTCACGTTCGCCGCTCCGTCGCGCGACGATTTGTACGTGACGACGGCCCTGACGGACGGCGACCGCAGCGTCGAGGGTGACGGCGCCGGGTCGCTGTTCCGCGTCACCGGACTCCCGACCGGCGGCCGGTCAGCGTTTCGGTCGCGAATCGCGGTTGAGTGAGATAGCCGAGCGCGACCCTACCGCCGAGCGCGACCCCACCGCCGAGCGCGACCCCACCGCCGAGCGTCCCACTGCCGAGAGCGACGCCGTTATTTTCCGCGGCCGAGCAGGGTGCGATATGAGGTCTCATGGCCCCGCGGCGCATCGCGGACGGCTGCTGTCGACGCTCCGCGTGCAGTTCCCGGACGCACTCGCCGAGACCGGCGGCTACCGACTGTTGCATCCCGTGGCTGGGGATCCGTACACGGAGGACCGCCGACACCTCGTCGCGACGTGCCGCTCGATCGCAAACTTCGCGGCCGGCGCGCTCGCGGACGGTCCGGACTGGTGTCTCGACGCGGCCGAACACGGGATCGCGTTCCTCGAATCGGCCCATCGGGCGGGCGAGTCGGCGGCGGAGGGGTACCACCTCGTGGTCGGTTCCAACGGCGAACCGACCGATCGGACGCGATCCGCGTACGGTCACGCGTTCGTCCTGCTCGCGTACGCCCGCGCGACCGACGCCGGAATCGACGGCGCAGAGGATAAGCTGAGAGCGACGATGAAACTCGTCGACGAGCGGTTCCGCGACGGAACCGGCTGTCTCCGGAGCGACTGCGATCCTACCTGGAGCGAGCGGGAGCCGTATCGCGGGCAGAACGCGAACATGCACGCCTGTGAGGCGTTCCTCGCAGCCTACGAGGCAACCGGTGACGAGGCGTCACTCGACCGGGCGCGTCGGATCGCGGAACGGATCACGGTCGAACTCGCCGCGGAGACCGACGGGCTGCTGTGGGAGCATTACACCGCCGACTGGGCGCACGACTTCGGGTACAACGCGGACGAGCCCCGCCATCAGTTCCGGCCGCCGGGATACCAGCCGGGCCACCACGTCGAGTGGGCGAAGTTCCTCGCCTTGCTCGACCGTTACGACGCCCCGGTCCCGGACGAGCTATCGGGCGAACGCGGATGGTACGGCCGAGCTGTCGAGCTGTTCGACGCCGCGGTCGACCTCGGCTGGACCGAGGGCGGGTTCGCCTACACCGTCGAGGCCGATGGGGAAGTGATCGTCGGCGACCGGTACGGCTGGACGCTCGCAGAGGGGATCGGGGCGTCGGCCGCGCTCGCAGAGCGTGCGCGCGCTCGCGGCGAACAGTGCGACGCAGACCGGTACGACGACTGGCACCGGCGGTTTCTCGACCGTGTCGACGACTACCGCGGTCCCGCCGGGCTCTGGTACGAGAAGCGCCCCGCGGCCGGTGCGGGGGGTGACCCGACCGCCCCGGAGCCGCCGGGCGTCGAACCGGATTACCACCCCGCAAGCGCTTGGTACGAGAGCTGGCGATCCGGTCGGTTGTAGGGAAGTCCGGACAGCCAGCGGCCCGCTAGCGGCTCGTCGAAACCGCCGGTGCCGTCAGACCCGCTCAGCGTCGTCGTTTTATACGTCAGCGACGAAGGCCGCGCATGGAGACGACCCGTCAACGCATCGCCGAGTTACTTCGCGAGGGGCCGGCGACCGCGAGCGACCTCGGGGCGTCGCTGTCGCTCCCGACGCCCGTCGTGTACGACCACCTCGACCACGTCTCGCGCTCGGTCGACGGCGACGACGGGGAGTTCCTCGTCGCGCCGCCCGCGTGTCGCGACTGCGGCTTCGACGCCTTCGACGAGCCGCTCAACGAACCCTCGCGCTGTCCGGAGTGTAAAGGCGAGCGGATCGAGGAGCCGGCGTTCGTGATCCGCTGAGCCCCCCGCTCCGGGCAGAAGGCCTTATAAGGCGTCGAGCAGCGTCTCGGCCGCGGCCGTCGACGACTCGGGACCGCGGGCGGTGATGAGGTCGCCGTCGACGGTGACGCTGGTGTCGTCGTCGAGTTCGGCGTCCCACTCGGCGCCGGCGAGTACGACCTCGTCTTCGACCCAGTACGGGAGCTTCCGGCCGTCGTCCATCCGGTCGTGTTCGTCGACGATGCCCTCTTCCCACGCGTTGGGGAAGCCGGTCACGGCGCGGTCCGCCACGAGCGGCGTCCCGTCCGCCTCGCGCGTGAACGCGAGGATACCGACGGCGTGACAGACGACGAGCGCGACGCCGTCGTCGCCGGCGACCGTCTCGAGCAGGAGTTGACGGGCGTGACGGTCTTGGTTCACGTCCCAGACGGTGCCGTGTCCGCCGGGGAAGACGACGGCGTCGTACGCCGTCGCCTCGACGGTCGCGATCGGTTCCGGATCGTTCAGCTTCGGGTGTTCGGCGTCCATCTCGCGGAACTCCGCGGCGGCCGCCTCGCCGCCCGCGGCCTCCGGGTCGAGGGACCGCTCGTCGACGACCGGCGGCGAGCCCGAGGGCGTCGCGATCGTCACGTCGACGCCCGCGGATTCGAGCGTCGTCAGCGGCTCGATACACTCCTCGGCCCAGTACCCCTCCTCGCTCACGACGAATAGCGCGGCAGTCATCTGTGTCTGTCGTTCGGGCCATCGACGGAAAAGGGGTTCGTGACGACGATGTCGAAGCTGGTCTCGCCTCGACGACGCGCAGTTCGGTTTCGGCGGCGGCCGACGCGGTCGCCGCCATCTGGTCACGTGTTCGCTATCTGCCGTGACCGGGAGGTTGATCACGGTTCGCACGTCGGTACGTGTATGCACGAGCGAGCAGCAGAGTTCGCGGAGCGGGCGCGGGACCGATACGGGATCGACGTCGACGTCTTGGAGTTCGAGTCGGGAACCGAGACGGCGGCCGCCGCGGCCGACGCCGTCGGCTGTGACACCGCGGCGATCGCCTCGACGATCGTCGTGTCGCTGTCGGGCGGGGACAGTGACGGCGATCTCGTCGCGGCGATCACGAGCGGCGCCAATCGCCTCGATCTCGACGCGGTCGCCGACTACTTCGATGCCGACGGCGCGTCGATGGCCGACCCGAGTCGGATTCGCGAGGTGATCGGGTGGAGCATCGGGGGCGTGCCGCCGCTGTGTCACGCGACCGCGGTCCCGACCGTGTTCGATCCGACCCTCACCGAGTACGACGCCGTCTACGGTGCCGCGGGGACTCCGAGCGCGATGTTCGCGATCGATCCGGAGCAGCTCGCTGAGTTGGCCGAGGCGACCGTCGTGGGCCTAACGGAGTGATTTATTAATGTGACCACCTGATAAGTGCCTGAGATAATAAAAAGTCCAAATTGGATAATAACGCTTATGTGGCGAAACACGTTATCGTCTTGTATGGAAGAAGATACGCAGTTCGTTGCATCGCGTCGCCGCGTCCTCGCCGGATCCGCCGCACTCGGCGGTGTGGCTCTCGCCGGTTGCGCCGACGAGGAGCAACCGGATGCCGAAGGTGAGTCCGGAACTGCGGACGACGCAGACGAAGCGGTTGCCGCGAGTGTGACACTGCTCGTCGAAGGGGTGGGCGGCCACGATCACGACCACGACGACGATCACGACCACGACGACGATCACGACCACGACGACGATC
>OBKM01000863.1_pt1 | contig 13737 bp, 4 predicted proteins | sample 1519691 | NCBI WGS metagenome assembly OBKM01 (sample SAMEA37050418, study PRJEB22526) | metagenome | biome: saline pan; feature: lake; material: water | place: Egypt | collected 2015 | depth 0.5 m
GTGTAGCGAGTGGATCGACTTGGACTTTGTGGAGCGCGAGCGGACACCGCGTCGGCTGATGGAGCTGGGTATTCGGTTGCATTTGGCGGGACTCTCACTTTCGAATACCATCAAAGAACTTGAGAAGTTCGGTGTCCAGCGCTCTCGAAAAGCCGTCCACGACTGGGTACACAAAGCAGATCTACAGCCCGTCAGCGGCGCATCGCCGAATCAAGTCGCGGTTGACGAAACCGTGATTCGCATCAATGGTCTTCAATACTGGCTGTACGCCGCTGCCAATCCTGAAACGAACGAACTCCTTCACGTCCGGTTGTTTTCTACCACTACGTCCGCACTCACCGAAATCTTTCTCAGCGAACTTCGACAAAAACACGACCTCGACGATGCACTCTTTCTCGTTGACGACGCTGCTCACCTCAAAGCCGCGCTCCGCCGAACAGGACTCCGATTTCAGGTCGATCGCCACGGAAATCGGAACGCTATCGAACGTGTCTTTCGTGAGGTAAAACGACGAACATCCTCGTTCTCAAACTCTTTCAGCCATGTTCAACCAAACACCGCAGAAAATTGGTTACGAGCCTTCGCCGTCTGGTGGAACTCGCTTAACTAAACACGACCCAGCGGATAACCCAAAGTTTTATTATGTACTCGGATATTGATGGGACTGTGGCTGAAATGCGGGCCATCCGCATGACCAGAGGCAAATCATGAGGATTACCTCGGACCAACGGCATGCGAGATACGAACTACGGAGTGAAATCACAGAGTGAGGACAAAAAAACCACGTGCGCGTGCGCAGAGTACTGTTCTTGTTGATCGTGGTTGCTGCCATGACAGCGGTCGGAGCCGCAGCAGCAACCGCGGTGAGTACGGATGGACCCGCCGAAACGACGGAGCTCTCACAACAGGGTGATGTGGATCCGTCGGATATCGGGGTGGAACCGATCGAGGATGATGTCCAAGAAACGCATACAGTCGAACTCGTAACTGGACACACCGTAACCGTTGCCACGCACGGCGACGATGCGGAAATTCTCAGCGTCGAGGATTCGGACGGCGACGTTGCGACGGATGTGATCCAGACCGACACCGAGGATGGGTTGTTCGTTGTGCCGGACGATCCATCGGTCGAATCGTTCAGCGAGGACCTGTTCAACGTGGAATTGCTGATCGAACAGGGCCTCACTGTCGACGAAGTTGACGACATTCCGGTCATCGTCTCCTACGAGGAGGAAACCGGTCCGGGCGCAATGCAGGCACAGGCAGGCGCTATAGACGGCTTCTCGGCCGACGAGACGTTCGACATCGTCGAAGCTCAGGCCGGAACCATCGATCCCGACGCCGATGGCGTGACGGACACGCTCGCCGGGACCGAGACGATCGAGCAGGTCCGTCTCGACGCACAAGTCGAGACGCAACTCAACGAGACCGCCGACATCATCAACGCACCGGCCGCCCGCGAGGCGTTCGATGTCGACGGTGAGAACGTCACCGTTGCAATCATCGACTCGGGTATCCACTCCGATCACCCGGACTTCGGTGACCGTGTCATCGAACAGGTCGACTTCAGCGATGATGGCGTCGGTGACCGACGTGGACACGGTACGCACGTCGCCGGCATCGCAGCCGGGGACGGCACCGAGAGCGACGGGGACTTCACTGGCATCGCTCCGGGTGTCGAGGTGATGGATCTCAAAGCACTCGGTGACGACGGTACCGGTACCTTCGGGGACATCATCAATGCAATCGAATACGGGGTCGACCAGGAGGCCGACGTCCTCTCGATGAGCCTCGGCGGCGCGGCGACCGAGGATGATGACCTTACCGAGGCCGCCGAGGAAGCCGTCGACCAGGGAGTCCACGTAGTTATCTCCGCCGGGAACGAGGGTGACAGGGACAGCGTCACGAGCCCCGGTCAGGCGGAGGGTGCAATCACCGTCGGCGCGTACAACCAAGCGGACCGTGACACGATCGCGTTCTTCTCTTCCGGCGGTCCGACCGCTGATACACTGCGCATCAAACCCAACGTCGTCGCGCCCGGTTGGCTCACGACGGCACCGGGAAGCGAGGAAGCCGACGAGTTCCCCTACACTGAGAAGGCGGGGACATCGATGTCTGCCCCGCACGTGACCGGTGTACTGGCACTCATGCTACAGGACAATCCGGACCTGTCACCGTCCGAAGCGAAAAGCCGACTCGCCTCGACGGCGTCACACGTCCCCGACGAGGAAGCGGATGACGTGTTCATGCAGGGGACCGGACAGGTCGACGCCGAGCGCGCACTCGACCCGAACCTGGGCATCGACGACCCGTTCCTCAACTTCGGCAACTACGAGGAAGCGACGAACGATACGCAGACCGTCGAGCTGGAGAATCTAGGAAACGAAACGCTCGAGCTGGAGGTCAGCGAGTCGCTGCAGAACGTCCCCGATAACGAAGACATCGACGATCAAATAAGCACGAACGAGAGTACCATCACGCTCGATCCCGGGGAGACGACAGCCGTCGAAGTCGAGATCAACACCGAGGACGCGTTCGGTGAGAACTCCGGTATCGTGACGTTCGAAACCGAAAACGGTGTGGAGTACCGCACCGCAGTCGGGTTCGTCAAAGCGATCGACCTCGAAGTCACCTGGGAGCGTCATCCCGACGGTGGCGGGTTCGATCTCGGTGTCATGGGCGTGACCTCCCACGACGGCACCTTCTCGTCCAGCTTCAATATTATGTTCGGCCCCGGGACCGAATCGTTCCGCATCCCGTCCGGTGAGATCAACATCACGGCCGACGTTGCTGTCTCCGATGGCATTCCGGGCGAACCGGGCCACCTGTTCCCGTCGAGCACGGCACAGATAGACCAGAATAACTCGGAAATGACCGTCAGGGACGAGGACGCGGTTCGGGTCGATTTCGACGAGGAACCGCTCCCCGACGACGGACCGTTCCTCCAGAGTGACTTCCACCTGACGATGCACAATACGATCCCGGAGAGCAGTCGTACGACGCGACTCTCCGAGTACAACGTGGAACGCACGGTCTGGGTCTCACCGACCGATCCGGACTCCATCGCCATGCCGGCGATCGAGACGGTGATGCTGCCCGAAGAGGACTACCTCGAGGACCCAGAAGAGTTTGGAGACGCGACGATACCTGGCCTCGCCGGGGAGACAAAGTACCACCTGTTCCTCACGCTCGACGACGTCAACGAGCCGGAGGACGAGATCAGCATCGACGATCCCGACGACCTCGCGACGGAGGAGATGAGCTACAACCGGTTCAACCCCGACCGGTCGTACCTGATGGGCCCCGGTCTGTTCATGGCCAACGATACGCTCGGTTCGTTCTCCAGCGCGATCGTGAGACAGCTATCGGCCAACGAAACCGGACCGTTCGACCAGACGATCTACATCAACGAGGAAGCCCGGTACAGCCAGCGATGGAATCACCTCGCCGGCGTCTCCTCGTCCGATGATCCACCGTGGAGTGGTGAGCGTGCACTCGATCTGATTCCGGAGCCGGGTGCGGAGTACGGGTTCGACTTCAACGAGCACCCGCTGACAGGGCAGGTGGTATCCTGGCAGATGGACCCGCTCGCCTCATTCCAGGTCGACCCACGGGTCGCTGCGTACGGCGACGGTGACGCGGTTCTGGCCGGCAGTTGGGCACCTGACGAAGACCTTGATCGCCATATCGTCATCCGGAATGGCGAGGAGGTCGTCAACGAAACCACCTCCCAAGATGTCGCGCTGTGCCAGACCTGCTGGGACGACGAGCTCGAGCAGGGAGACACCTACGAAGTGATCATCGAGGGCAACTCGCTGTGGGCCACCGAGGAGCGTGTGGTCACCGGACCGACACTCGCCGAGGACACCTACTCCTCGTGGGAAGCGACCTACGAGCCGGATACCGCGAACGCGCCGCCGAACATTGAGACGTTCCAGTCGCCCACTGCTGATGGAAACAATATCGTGACCGATTCGCCGGTACCGTTCCACGTCGAATTTGAGACCGATGACGTCGATCTCGACGAGGTGACGGCGTACTATTCGACGGCGGAGCCCGAGACGACGCCGTTCGAGGACGCGGACGGCTGGACCGAAGCGTCTGTCGAGTCAATCGACGAACTCGTCTACGAGTTCGACGTGAACGTGGAGCGCGGTGACACGCTCGCGATTGCTGTCAGCGCAGTCGACGAGGATGGAAACAACATGGAGACGACGAACTGGAACGCCATTAACGTCGCGATTTCAGCAAACGCCTACATGTACGTTGACGACGAGGGCGTGGTCACGACTGATGGACTGGTGAGTGCCATCAGTGACTTCCGGGCAGATGACATAAGCACTGAAACGTTCCTCAAGGTGCTGGACTCCTACCGGTCTGGCACCCCGATCGCCACGTTCGAGTTCAGTGACCAGACGGTCGACCAAGAGGACGGAAGTGTAACCGTCGAAGATCTCGACCTACCTGGTGAGGGTGGTCTCCATACCGATCACCTCGTCGTCTTCGAAGGTGATGCGGTCGATGCGGACGAAATCGTCGGCTCCATCCAACTCGAGGAGCTCGACGGCGTCGAGCCCGGACAGGCAGTCATTGATCTCGACTCCGTGGAGGTGCCGATCGACGATGTTGACCTCGACGACGATGGCCCCTTCACCGTCGCCCTCCACGGAGACACGCAAGGACAGCCGGACCCGGCCGAGCTTCGACCCGGGACTGTGCAGACGGCGAACCTAACCATCGCGTCTGACGGCGTGGTGCTCGAGTTCCGTGAAGTCGATGGTGAGGTAACCAACGATCCGGTCACGGAAGGCGAGAACCTCACGGTTTATGCAGCACTCGAAAACGTCGGTGACGAGGCCGACACTCGAACCGCCTCGCTCCTCGCAGACGGCGAAGAGGTGGACGACAGACAAAAGACCGTGGATCCGGGTGAGCGGAAGAAACTGCTGTTCACCTACGACACGGAGGTTGGTGACGCACCCGCAATCGACGTATCGCTCGCACTCGACGATCAGGAGTCCACCGAAACCACCGCGACGGTCTGGCAGGAATCCGAGTTCACAGTGAACATCGAGAACGTCACGGATCCGGTGACGGTCGAGGACGATAATATCACTGAACTGGAAGCCGAGGTGTTCATCCAGAACTTGGGTGACGGTGACGGGACGCTCGAAGAGGATATCGTTCTCGAGGTGAACGGCGATGAAGAGGATCGGGAAACCAAGGAGTTGCAGAACGGCGAGTCGAAAACCATCTCCCTGGACGGTGACGATGCGAAAGTTGGAGACGCCGAGGAAGTGACCGTTACGGTGCTGGTCGACACCGAGGACGGGGATACCTCGACACGGACTGTCGACGTCGACTGACCCTCCGACCCTCTCGCCCCGTTGGGCGCACTCCTGAAGCACGGAGTGCCTGTTTCTACTACCAGCTCCGGGGAACCGACCGTACCGTTCACAGCCGTGCCGTCTGACGGAGCCATACAGATACCGTAGATGTTTCCTGGGAGTATTACCATATATCCTATCAAAAAGTACAGAAGGATGTACTACGTAGGTGTATATGCCTGTCACGGAGGCATTGTATCCGGGCGGTCGGCCATGGGTGTGAGAGGCCGGCCGGCGGCCAGTTCGCCCTGCTGGAGGCGGAACGGTAGTATCCGGCAAGTGCCATCCCGCCACGCTGGAGGCGGTCAGTATCCAGCCGCCAGCCCTTGCAGGGCAGGCGTTTGGTCAGAGTCGACCGGTTAACTGTTTTGTGGGTATCGTCGGACGGACGCAAGACACAGCTCCGAAACGAACAGCCAACACGTTAATTAGCACGGCCGCCGACGGAATGTGTATGATGGACCTGGCTGCTATACTGGATTGGAGTCGTCTCCTGACGCGAAGGCGGGTGACTGGTCTGACGATAATACTGTTATCCGTGGGGTTGTTTGTCGCTGTCGTTGCTGTTGGCGGGGCGGCTGCGGAACCGGCCGACAAAGATGTTTCGATGACGACCTACGCATCAAACGACGGTGACACCGCGACCGTCGAGGCGGAAGGCCTACTCGATGCGATTGCCGACTATAGGGCCGATGAAATAAATGCAACGACACTACTAGACGTGATCGAGCTATACCGGAGTGGTGAGCCAGTCGTCGCTGTCACGCTCACGAACGCGACGGTCATCCACGGAGAGACGCTCACCTTACCCAGTGCGACGTTCACGGAGGACGAGTTCGCGGTCGTAATCCAGGAGAGTGGCGATGGAGACCCCGGAACAGTCGTAGGCGAGAGCGAGCCCGAGGATGCCGGGACCGTAACTGAAACGGACATCGACCTCAGCGAGTCGATCGAGAAGCCGGGGGAAGAACTCGTCGCAGTTGTCCACCACGCCGATGTCACGAACGGAACGATCGGATCGCCGGTCACCGCCGAGAACGACTCAATTGCCAGCACCGCGTTCGTAGACGTAAAGACGGCCGTGTTCGACGTCACGGAGTTTGAATCGCCGGAGTTCATCACCGAGACTGAGTCCTACACGATCAACGCAACCGTCGAGAACGTCGGGAATGCGACTGACACCCGGACAGTGGAGTACCGTATCGCCGAAGAAAGTGAGAATATAAACGACGCCAACGAAACAGCGACGGAGAACGTTTCCCTGAAGCCAGGTGAGACCGAGACGCTTTCGCTCGAACTGGAACCCCCTAAGGAGAACGATCTGACACCGGGGCCTCACAACCACGGAGTGTTCACCCCGGCAGCGAATGCAACGGCGTCAGTTGAGATTGTGGAGACTTTTGAAGACCTGACCCTCGAAATCGATCATAAAGACGATGTCGTGAGCATTGAAGCGGGCGAAACGGTCTCCTACGCGGTAACGGGCCAGTGCAGTGATGGGAGCGAGGTGAATCTCACCGAGGAAGCCTCTGTTACGAGCGGTGCGCCGACTCTCGTCTCGGTAAACGAAACGGCAGCTGACCTCACAGGCGAGGCAACCGGCGAGAACGTCACCGTCACCGCTACCGTCGAGAACAAAACCGATACCACGAGCGTGACTGTCGAGCCTGTTGGCATAAACGCCTCGCTTGCTCCGACTGCGGCGGATGCATTCCTCATCACGGGTCAGCCGGGCGCATCCGAAGTTGACGAGTCGTTCGAACTTGAGTATCAATTGACTGGTGCAGAGACGCTGACGATTGCGCTCCCCGAGGACTCGACAGTCGATCCTGCACACCTGAGCTTCAACATCGATGGGACGACCGTCGGCGTCAACGAGACATACGAGTTCGACGACGCGCCAGCCAAGAGCCAAGTCACGGTCGTCGTGTCCGTCGACGAGTCCGCTGATTCGGACGGGATTGTTAAGCTCGCACACACTGTAGCGGGTGAGGAAGACGAACGGACACTCTACACCGGCCCGACGGAACTCACTGAACAAACTGCAACAGATGGCGCCGACTGGACCGACGTCGACAGTTCGGAAGCGGGCGAGTCGCCGAACCAGCAGTCCGACACCGATCAGTTCGTTCTCAGACTTGCGGACTCGGCACCGGAGCCAGCCGACGAACGGACGACCAGCGAACAACTCAAGCATCATGCCACACACGCGCAGCCGAGCGTCGTCGATACGGTTGAGGAGATGGAGGGAGTGACTGTAACCGGGACGCTCTGGCTCGTCAATGCTGTCGTCGTCTCGATCGAGCCGGACCAGCTGACTGCAACGGACCTCGCCGCAATCGATGATGTCGAACGAGTCCATCCAAACTACGAGTACACGATTTCCAAGCCGATCGAGCCATCTGATACGGGAAGCGACGTGTCGAGCGACACAGATGTCACGTATGGGCTCGACCAGATCAACGCGCCAGACGCGTGGGACGAGTTCGACAACCGCGGTGACGACATTCGTGTCGCGGTGCTCGATACCGGTGTCGCCGAGGATCATCCTGACATCGATATCGAGCCCGCAGCCTTCGCGGAATTCGACAGCTCTGGCGACGAGGCACCCGGGGAATACTGTACTGACGGTATTTGCGATACGGGCTATCACGGCACACACGTCTCAGGCACCATTGCCGGCGGGAACGCGAGTGACGAGCACATCGGAGTCGCACCCGACGCGACACTGATGCACGGGCTCGTGCTTCCTGAAGGGGGGGGAACCTGGGCACAGATCACAGGCGGCATCCAGTGGGCTGTTGAGGAAGACGCCGATGTTGTAAGTATGAGTCTCGGGGGGGAAATCACTGACGAGCTGGTAACACCCATAGAGAATGCCATCGATACCGGCACGATCGTCGTCGCCTCAAGTGGAAACGAGGGGCCCGGAACCGCCAGTTCGCCCGGCGCGGATCGCAGTTCACTCGCCGTCGGTGCGACTGATCCGACAGAACAAGTGGCAGGCTTCTCGAGTGGTCGGCTCATCGAAACCAAAGATGCGTACGGATCACCACCGGACGCATACCCGTCACTATACCTCGTTCCGGACGTGGTTGCTCCCGGTGTGTCGGTCCAGAGTGCGATCCCGGATGGATCGGGGCCAGTGTGGTGTGACAGCGACGACATCTACTGTGCGATTAGCGGCACGTCAATGGCTGCGCCTCACGTGTCTGGCGCAGTGGCGGTCGCACTCTCGAACACTGACACGGCGATCGGTCACGACGAAATGTACAACTTGCTCGCCAGTACAGCGACAAAACCCGATGAAGCACCAATCAGCCAGGACACCCGATTCGGCCATGGAATCATCGACGTGTACGCGGCCACGGATGCCGCTGGAACCGCAACTACCATCACTGGAACTCTCACAAATGCTGAAACCGGCGACCCCATTCCGGGGGCGACGGTAACCGTTCCGGAGACCGGCGAGCGTGTCGATACAAACGCGGATGGATCCTACGAACTCCCAACGCACGCCGATAACGTCACCATCCAGGCCGACGCATTCGGATACAGCCCCGCACATGGTCTGTTAGCAACCGTGTACTAGACCGCCGGTTCGTCAAAAGCCGCGATGTCATCGACAGAGAGAGCAAGCCGATTACAGCGGTAGCAAGGCGAAAGCCCACCCGTTTACGGGTGTGGATGAAGCCGACAACTGGCACCCTCTCCACGCTCGTAGCCACGGCTGGATATTCCATGCCGATACCCAACGTTTATGTAAGTGGAACTGATATGCTTACATATGCCGAATCAGGTTGTCACTCGGACACTCAAAGCGAGTATCCGCAACCACTCGCAGGTCTGTGACGACCTCGATTCGCATGGCTTTGCCGCGTCGAAATTGTGGAACGTCGGGCGATGGACAATTTCGCGTGTCTGGGACGCTATCGGCCACATTCCAGACGCCGACGAACTCTGTTCGTACCTCAAAACCCACGAACGCTATGCAGACCTACACAGCCAATCTAGTCAGCGAGTTCTTCAGGAACTCGGTGAGGCGTTCGTCTCGTGGTACGAACAGGACGACCCAGATGCGAACCCGCCCGGCTACCGCAAACACGGCGACAACCACCCACGCTCGACGGTGACGTGGAAAAATCAGGGCTTCAAACTCGACACCCAGTACAACCGTGTCCGTCTCTCGAAAGGCACGAACATGAAAGAGTCGCGCTATGCCGCCGACTACATCCTCTGTGAGTACACGCTCCAGACAGACGAGCAGACACTCGACGCTGTTGAAAGCGTCCAGGCGGTGCGTGCTGCCTGGACTGGTGACGAGTGGGAACTCCACTTCGTCTGCAAGATGCGGGTTGAGACAGCCGACACCCCCGGTGAGAAGACTGCGGGTGTTGACCTGGGCATCTGCAACACGGCGGCTGTCTCTGTCGGTGACGAGACACTGCTGTATCCCGGCAACGCGCTGAAAGAAGACGCACACTACTTCCGACAGCAAGAATACGACACGGAAGGCGAAACCGGCCCAAGTAGTCATGCGGAGTGGGCACGGCAGAAAAAGTCACGTCGGCAAGACCATTTCCTGCACGCCCTGTCGAAAGATATCGTCGAGCAGTGTGCTGCCCGTGATGTTGAGACGATTGCAGTTGGCCACCCAAAACACATCCGCGACGACAAAGACTGGGGCAGGCACGGCAACAAGCGACTGCACGACTGGGCGTTTGACACACTCATCCAGCACATCGCCTACAAGGCCGAGGAACGCGGTATCGACGTTGAGCGAGTCGACGAAGCCAGTCTGAAAACGTCGAAAACCTGCTGTGAGTGTGGGACGAAAGCTGACTCGAATCGAGTCGAACGTGGGTTGTACGTGTGTGAGAATTGTGAGTTGGTCGCCAATAGTGACCTGAACGCGGCGGAGAATATGCGAGCGACGGTAACTCCGAATCCGTCACAGGATAGGAGTAACGGCTGTTTGGCTCAGCCTTCGGTACGCCTGTTCGACAAATCCACGGGGCGAGTGGCCCCACAAGAACAGGTCGTTCCGTGAACCCTAATATCCCAACCCAGCGGTGCGGTGCCGTGGGAATCCCACCCCGTTCACGGGTGGGAGGAGGTCAACTCGGGGTCTTACGGAAATTTCCGATTTCCGTGATGAGCGTTGGACCCCGTTCAACGCACCTGCGAGCGGGCGAGCCCAGGAGCAGATGACGAGACTCTTCGATTCTCGAATCAGTTGACCCCGAGGTAGTTCACTACCGAGCGAAAACAGTCAGGACCGTGACCGCCGGGTCAGGAGAAGCATGCCTACACCCATCGCAACGACAACAACAATTAGTCCGAATCCAGGCCCAAATCCGTCATCCGAGTCGTCAGTATCAGTATCGGCCGTGACGGTCACCGTGCCCGTTGCCACATCTTCAGAACTGGCGACCTCCACACTGAGTTCCGTCTCATCCTGTGTAGGTGAATGACTGAACGAGACGGTCTCACTTGCTCCACCAGTAAGAGTGAGCGACTCGGTGCCCACTGCGTCCCCGTCAATCAGGAACGATATCTCGCGGGTGTCCTCAATAGCTCCCGTATTCGTTATCTCCGCAGTAAGAGTAAACGAATCACCGGCTGTCACGGTGTTGGGGATCTCAGCAATCGAGATCTCGAACGCAGCCTCCTCCAGAATCGTGATAGTGGTGGTCGCCGTATCGTTCTCACTGCGTAATTGTATGTCTCGGTCACCGGCTGATGGGAAAGAGATTTCATCAAAGCTGATACTCGTCTCCTCGCCCGCGCTTAGCGGAAGCGTCTCGGTAATTTCGTCGTCGCCAACTGTAAACGTGAGCGTCTGGGTCCCATCGACGTCACCCGTGTTCTCGGCCGTTGCGGTGACGCTGAACGACTCGTTCGCAACGACTGACTCGGGGGCAGTCACATCCACAGCAAAGAATGCTGGATTAGGTTGCGCGTCGACAGTCAAGCTCCCTGCTACCGTGTCGTTCGCGCTGCTTACCTCGTGGGTGTACGTACCGGGATCCAGTTCACCAACCGGTACATCTTCGAACGTCACTAGTTCAGTTTCACCAGCGTTGACCTCGACAGCCGCGACAGTGTCGTCGTACTGGGTCTCAGTCTCGTTAGAAACCTCCAGTTCAATGGCCTGCGACCCACGTTCCTCACCGATATTACTCACGCTAACGCTTAGATCAAGTGGCTCATCACCGACGGTGACCGCCGCCGACTCCGGAGCGAGTTCCGAAAGCTGGTAATTCGCTTCCTGCGAGGGCTTCTCAATGGTCAAGCTCCCGGCTATCGTATCGTTCTCGCTACTCACCTCGTGAGTGTACTCGCCAGTATCGAGGGTTCCGGCAGGTACCTCCTCGAATGTCACCGTCTCCCCATCATCGGGAGCAAGCGTCACATCCTCGACAGCGTCGCTGTACGTAACCGCACCCGTCTCGTCACTGACCTCTAACATAATATCCTGCGTTCCTGTCTCACCACCCACATTGATGATATCGACAGTTACGTCAATCGGGTCGGCATCTGCCGTCACGAGGGCATCCACCGGATCTAGATTTGACAGTTCGAACCTCGCCTCATCAGGGTCTTCGACAGTTAGGCTCCCAGCTATCGTATCGTTCTCGCTGCTCACCTCGTGAGTGTACTCACCAGCACCGAGGGTTCCGGCAGGTACCTCCCCGAATGTCACCGTCTCCTCATCACCGGGAGTGGTCGCCACCTCCTCGACGACATCCTCGTAGTCAACTGCACCCGTCTCATCAAGCACCTCCAACGCAATGTCTTGCACGCCGGCTTCTCCACCGGTATTCGTCACAGTAACTGTCACATCGATTGGCTCATCGCCTGGGTTGACTGTCGCCGACTCTGGATCAAGTCCCGAAAGTTCATATTGCGCTGGATTTAGGTCTTCCATGACATCTATTGTAGTAACGGCAGTGTCGTCGTCACTGGCGACCGACGCTTCGACAGCCGGTACGTCCTCTTGGGAGGTTTCATAGGTGAATATCCCCTGTTCAGTCTCGCCGGGCCCGAGGGTAGCGGATGCATCATCTTCTTCTATGCCGTCTATGTTGAACGTTATAGTTTGAGTGCCGGGTTCATCTCCAGTATTTTCCACCATTACAGCAACGTCCAACGTCTCACCTGCTGTTACTGATTCGTCAGTCTCACTCTGATTAATATTTACCTTGAACGACGGAGGGGAACCACCTGCGACGACAAGCTCCGAAGGGCCGTCAATCGGAACGGCTGTTTCGTTAACTTGAACGGTGCCGTCAAAGTCATAGACTGTTCCGGGCGTGGCATCAGACGGGATTGTCACCTGATATCCTATCTCAATTGTCCCAGGTCCAGTGTCATCATCGAATAATATGACGGCAGACTCGTTGGTAATATCAGCAAAAATCGGTACAATCGGTTCGCCATTATCGGTAGCTGTTATAAACTCTGCATCCTCAAATAGTGGCTCAAAGTCATCAATATAATCAAGCGGGCCAGAAGATGGCATCTCAACAGTCATTGTTACGTTTACCGTGTCACCGGGCTCCGGGTCGCTAACATTGAACCCTCGTTCGGCGGTTGCCTCCTCGTCAGTTGTTCCATGTGCTTCCGCAACAGCGCCGCCACCTAACAGGACCAGTACGGTAAGCAAGCCGACGATTGCAAGAAGCGGGGCCACACAACGGTGGAACTGTATCATAGCATCCAAAATAAGTACCGTACCCGGATATAATCGTTTCGACTCAGATACTGAATGTTTCGACTGAGGTGAAAAAGGCACCAACAACACATCATTGAATCCTTCTCCGCCTTCGGGCGGAGGAATCCCGAGCGGTGGGAGTTTCAGGTTTGACAGCCCACCAGGCGTGACCTCGTCCTCGTCGTGAAGCGCCTCGGGGTCAAGCCCCGAGGCTTCCTATTTCTACGACAGAACTTGCAAGAACAGTATCTTGGTGATACTGTCTCACAGCGGTCCCAGTCTCCGCAGGCGTAGATTCGGCCTCTCCCAGACCTACTTGGTAGCGACGGCGGAGCGACTGGGTCGTGTTAAGATAAGAGCGAGGCGGTCGGAGTTTCGAATGCTCTATGTCCGAAACCAACCGCCTCACCGGAGGAACGGACTGGATCGATTTGGAATTTGTGGAGCGCGAGCGGACACCCGAGTCAATCATTGAAGTGGGTATTCAGTTGCACCTGGCAGGCTTATCACTCTCGAATACCAAACAGCATCTTGAGAGGTTGGGTGTCCAGCGCAGTCGAACCGCTATCCACAACTGGGTGAAAAAGGCCGATCTACAGCCGGACGGAACACGCTGTTCGACTGACGTTGCTC
>OBKM01000864.1_pt1 | contig 13732 bp, 8 predicted proteins | sample 1519691 | NCBI WGS metagenome assembly OBKM01 (sample SAMEA37050418, study PRJEB22526) | metagenome | biome: saline pan; feature: lake; material: water | place: Egypt | collected 2015 | depth 0.5 m
TGCGTGGGACCGGATTTGAACCGGCGGACCTCTACAGGACAGCGCCCTCAACGCTGCGCCGTTGGCCTAGCTTGGCTACCCACGCTCGCTGTCTTGCTGCACTCCGTTCTATTCCACGGGTGGATAAAAGGGCTTTCGTTTGTCGGCGGGAGGACAGTCGTTACCACGCGGAGTCGTACCGCGGTTTTTGTCGGTCAGTCACGGCGAGGCGAAGATCAAACGTTTTGTGACTCGACTTGTTGGGTGGGGGTAATGGATCGTCGTCTGCTGGTGGGATTTGCCGGAGCAACCGTCGCGCTCCTGTTGCTCGTCTATGCGGTCGGCTGGGACGAGGTGTTCGCTGCTGCAGGCGACGCCTCGTTGTCGGTCTACGCGCTCGCGTTCGTCGCCGCAGGGGTCTGTCAGGTGTTCCGGAGTCTGGTCTGGTCCCGGCTGCTGGGTGTCGTTGGCGAGGAGGTCCCGCATCTGCTCGTCCTTCGGATCTTCCTGACGGGAATGTTTCTCAAGTACGTCACGCCGTACGGTCAGGTCGCTGCAGGACCGGGGATCGCGTACGTGCTCGCCCAGTACACCGAAGCCGAGTACGAGTCCGATCTCGCGACGGTCGTGAGCGCGGACTTCCTGAACTACGTACCCTACTACAGCTTCGGTGGCGTTGGCTTCCTGTACTTCGTCGTCCAGCAACCACAGTTGCCGGACCTGGGACTCTTTTACGTCGTTATCCCGCTTCTCGTCGCGGTAATCGGTATCCTGTTGGTCCTTTTCTGGTCCCGGCGCGGGGTCGTCCAGCGCGGGCTGGTGGGGATTGCAGCGGGTACTCGCCGGCTCGTCGCACAGGTGTCGACAGGCCTCGCCGACCGGATCAGCGAGCAAGCGGTGCGCGACCGGCTGGCCGGATTCTACGAAACGCTCGACCTGGTCTCGAAAGACCGCCGGAGCGTAGCGATCGCAGTCGTCTACGCCCACGTCGGCTGGTTTTTCCTCATGCTTCCCGTCTACATCGTCGCGCTCGCGCTCGGGACCCATATCCCGCTCGGGGTTGCGTTCCTGGTCGTCGCGCTGAGCAAGCTCGGGTTTCTGGTCCCCCTCCCTGGGGGGCTGGGTGGGGTCGAACTCGTGCTCGCCGCGATGATCACGCTGTTTGTCGGCCTCTCGCCCGCGACCGCCACTGCGATTGCGATTCTCTACCGGCTGACTGCCTACTGGCAGACCATCGCGCTTGGTGGGCTCTGTTCGGCATCGCTATCGGTGTCCAGTCAGACGGCGTGAACTGCCGACTGCTCCTCGTGGGTGCCTGCAAGCGGTATGGTTCCTACCGACACGTTTCGACACTACTAACTCGGGTTCTGTAAAATTAGAGGACGAGTTAGAATGAAGCTACACGAATATCAGGCGAAGCAGGTATTCGCCGACGCCGGGATTCCGACACCGCCGTCGACGCTGGCGAAGACCGTCGACGAGGCGGTCGACGCGGCCGACGAGATCGGCTATCCGGTCGCGATCAAGGCGCAGGTACAGGTGGGCGGGCGCGGGAAAGCCGGCGGGATCGAACTCGTCGACGACGCGGACGAGGCTCGCGAGGCCGCCGATTCGATCCTCGGGATGGATCTCAAAGGGCTCCACGTTGACAGCGTGCTCGTCGAGGGAGCGGTCGATTTCGTCAACGAGCTCTATCTGGGGATCACGATGGATCGCGGCGAGGGCAAGCCCGTCGCGATGGTTTCGACGAAAGGCGGCGTCGACATCGAGCAGGTCGCCGAGGAGGACCCTGACGCGATCGTCCGCGAGCACATCGACCCGGCCTTCGGGATGTTCCCGTATCAGGCCCGCCGCGCCGTCTTCGAGGCGGGCGTCGACCAGGAGGTCGCGACCGACGTCGCCTCCGTCCTCCGGACGCTCTACCAGCTCTGGGCCGACAGCGACGCCACGGAGGCAGAGATCAACCCGCTGATGGTCACGGCCGACGACGAGGTCGTCGCCGCTGACGCCGTCATGAACATCGACGAGGACGCGCTGTTCCGCCAGCCCGAACTGGCCGAAATGGACGACGGCTCCGCGGGCGGCGACGAACTCGAAGCCAAGGCCGACGAGTACGGCTTCGACTACGTCCGTCTGTCGGGTAACGTCGGTATTATCGGGAACGGTGCGGGACTGGTGATGACGACGCTGGACCTCGTGGACTACTACGGCGGCGAACCCGCCAACTTCCTCGACGTGGGCGGCGGCGCGAAGGCAGAGCGGATCGCTAACGCGCTGGACATGGTCTTCTCCGACGAGAACGTCGATTCCGTCGTCTTCAACATCTTCGGCGGGATCACCCGCGGCGACGAGGTCGCCAAGGGGATCAACAGCGCGCTCGAGCAGTTCGACGAGATTCCCAAACCGGTCGTCGTTCGACTCGCCGGGACCAACTGGGAGGAAGGGATGGAGATCCTGAACAAGGATCTCGTAACCGTCGAGAAGACGCTGGAGGACGCGGTGCAACGCTCGGTCGAGTACGCGAAGGAGGTGGAAGCATGAGTGTTCTTGTCGACGAAGACACGCGCGTCGTGGTGCAGGGTATCACCGGTGGCGAAGGGAAGTTCCACGCCGGACAGATGATCGAGTACGGGACCAACGTGGTCGCCGGAGCCGTGCCGGGCCGCGGCGGGCAGGAGGTCCACGGCGTTCCGGTCTATGACACCGTCGAGGCGGCGGCACGCGAGGAGGACGCCGACGCGTCCGTCATCTTCGTTCCCCCGGCCTTCGCCGCGGACGCGATGTTCGAGGCGCTGGACTCGCCGCTCGATCTGGCTGTCGCCATCACGGAAGGCGTCCCGACCCAGGACATGGCGAAAGTGAACAAACGGCTCACCGAAACCGACACGCGGCTGATCGGGCCGAACTGTCCGGGGATCATCACGCCCGGCGAGTCGAAACTCGGCATCCTGCCGGGCAACATCTTCTCGTCGGGGAACGTCGGACTCGTCTCCCGTTCCGGGACGCTCACCTACCAGGTCGTCGACAACCTCACTGATCGCGGCCTCGGCCAGTCGACCGCCATCGGTATCGGCGGCGACCCGATCATCGGGACGACGTTCATCGACGCCCTCGAGGAGTTCGAGGCCGACCCCGACACCGACGTCGTCGTGATGTGTGGCGAAATCGGCGGCGAGGACGAGGAGAAAGCCGCGAAGTACATCGCCGAGAACATGGATACGCCGGTCGCCGGTTTCATCGCTGGCCGCACCGCACCGCCCGGCAAGCGCATGGGTCACGCGGGTGCGATCGTCTCCGGCTCCGGGACCGGTACTGCCGAGTCGAAGATCGATGCGCTCAACGACGCGGGCGTCCCGGTCGGGGACACGCCAGAGGAAGTCGCCGACGCCGTCGAGGACCTGCTGTAACAGCGGTCGTTCTTCTATTCTTCTGCGAAGTCGTCGATCCAGCTGAGCCCCGCCATCGCCTCCGGAAAGCCAAGCGTCGGGATCGCGAGGATCCCAACGTGTCGAAGTGCGTCAGCATCGATTCCCTCGTCGAGGCCGCGTCGAGTGTGGGAGTGGACCGCACCCTCCGATTGCGCGCCGACCGCCAGCGCGAGCTTCACGAGTCGTTTCGTCTCGTCGTCGATGGGGCCGGCCTCCGAACAGGCTTTGCCGAGGTCCGAGTACGCCTCCCAGACGTCGGGCTGTTCGCTTGCGAGTCGACCCGGCACTGACGGCAGTTCGTCGGCGTCGTCGATTTTATCTGCCATGGGCTTGCCTTCGATGGGCGGCACAATAGTTCTGTGGCCAGTTCTCACTCGTTGGAAGCCCCCCTCGAGGACAGTGGCTCGGCCGGAACCCCGGCAACTGTCTCACCCGGTGGGACGTCCTCGACGACCAGCGAGTTCGCCGCAACCTGTGCGCCCGCTCCGATCTCCACACCCGGAAGGACGACCGCACCCGCCCCGATCATCGCCCGCTCGCGAACGACGACCTCACCCAGCCGGTACTCGTCCTGCAAGAATTCGTGACAGAGCAGGGTGGCATCGTAGCCGATGATCGCGTGATCCTCGACGGTGATCCGCTCCGGCCAGAAGACATCGGGCGTCGATTCGAGCCCCCACGAGACCCCCTCACCGACGCTCACGCCGAGTCGTCGGAGGAGCCAGCTTTTCAGTTTGAGGCTGGGAGAGATCCGACAGAGCACGATGACGACGTAGTTTACCATTACCCGCAGGGGGTGTTTCGCGTCGGGCCAATGCCGGAGCGAGTTCAGCGGGCCGGGCGTCCCGTGATAGGAGAGTCGGTCGTGGCGTGATCCTCTATCCGTCACGGTACTGGGATTCTTGCCGGGCGATTATAAACCGGTCGCCCGACAGGTTCCGGCCGACGCTGCTACATGAAGCCGCCAAGCCCGGTCTGCTCCTGCCCGCTTTTGACCTCCGACCATGAGATGTCCAGCGCTTCGAGGACGCGCTCGATCGGTCCCTGGAGCGTCTTGTCGAGCATCTTTTCGTAATCGACCTCGAACTCCTCGGGGATCTGGTCGTCGTACTCGAAACAGATGACGTCCGGATCGCGCTTGAACTCGCCGTACAGCGGATCGGTCTGTGGGTCGAAGCCCTCCTCTTCTTCCATCCGGACGAAGAAGTCGGGGTGGACTTTCTTCAGGTAGAGGCGTTTCGGCTTCGAGCCGCTGGAGAAGTTCGTTCCCAGCAGCTCGTTGGCGTACTTCGCCCCGCGGACCTGCGCGGTGTCCGTATCGTAGTTATCGAGTTTCTTGCCGATCCCGCCCGGGATCCCGATCTCGTCCAGCGAGACCTTCCCAGCCTGCACTTCCTGAATGATGTCGTGGACGTACGTCTTGACGTCCTCGATATCCTCACCGCGGACGATCCGGGTAATCACCTCCAGCTGGACTTCCTTGGTGATCTGGGCAATATCAGAACGCTGGTACTCGAAACCGGTGATGTCGATGTCGTCGACGTCTTTGCCCTCCTTCCAGACGATGTGGCCCGCGTAGCGTTTCTTTTTGCCCGCCTGGAAGAATCGCCGATAGAGCTTCTCGAACTCGATCTGGAAGCGATGGTGCTCGGCGTTCAGCTGGTCGAGAGCGAACTCGTCGTACGAGCCGTTGATCTGTTCTTCGAGTTCGTAGCCCTTTTCGATAGTTGCTGCCAGCGATTCCAGCTCCTCTTCGCTCATCTCCGGGTGGCTCTCACGCATGGAATCGGTAACCACGACATCTGCTTCGACGTCGTCGGGCTGAACATGTCCGACTTCCAACATAACGCTGTCAGTGTCCCCGTATGCGACTTCGTGCCCTGCCTCGTTGGCAGCGTCTTCAGTATGTTCGATCACCTCTCGACCCGTTGCAGTCACTGCTGCACCCATTTCTTTGTCGTACAGTCGGAACCGATCCCATCCCAGAACGCCGTAGAGAGAGTTTCCAGTGAACTGGAACGTACCGTTCCGGCCAGCGAGAAGCGTGTTGTTGTCTTCGACGGTCACACAGTAGACGCCATTGTCCGCAGTGGTCCGGGAGCCACTGCGGTGCATCCGCAGCGTATTTTTTGCGTTCTCGGTGACGTAGATACGCCACGTCCCGGCCTCCTCGTTGTAACTTGCGGTCAAACCGAGATGCGTACACAGTCGAAGGACGTCATCGCGGAGTTGCTCGCTGGCCGTGCTGTATCGCCAGGAACTAGGCTGTCTATCCCCATCGCCAGCAATCAGGGTATCGAGGAAGGACTCTTTTTGAGCTCGGCTCGCGTCGAACACCAGATCTGGAATCCGTTTCTCGAAGCTGTCTTTGCCGCAAAGCTCCCGGAGCAGGTTCCCCAGTAATTTCGACGTGAACTGGTGTCCCTTCTCGTTGACATAGTAGTCGAATCCAAGCCGATCCAGCAACGACCCAATCGCGGCGTGATCGCTGCCACCATCCGTGACGACAGCGTCGTCGGCCGGTGTGTCCTGTGCCAGGCTGATCGTCGTCGCGGAGCCACGGAACTGCTCCCCGAACTGTTTTTCCTCGGACGTGTAGACTGATCCTTCCGTAACATACCACGCCAGTAGTTCGAGGAAGTCATCGGCATGGTAGGTACGGGGGATCCACTTCCGGCCGGATTCTCGATGAATGAAGCTAGTCTCACAGACATTTTCTATGTACTCTCGGTGTGTCTCGAACTCCTCGGCAGTGAACACGTAGCCGGTTTCACCCACGTCTGCTTTCGGGACCCGCCGGGGCGTCCAACCCAGTTCTGCGGTGAACGTATGCCCGTGGACGGACGGACGAACCCAGACCTCGTACTCGCCGTCAATCAACTCTGTAAGGTCGATCTCCTCGATTGGCTCCGGATCCGGACCGTCCCAGTCGTGGGGGAGTTCGTAGTTCGTGGCGTCGTCGAGGTCTCCTGCCTCAACAAAGCTGTACCCGTCTTCGGTGATCCCGTTTGTCTCGTTTTTCCGGACCAGCATCCGGTGGTTCGGCGTCACGCTGAAATCGATCTTGCTCGTCTCGACATTGACCAGTTCCCCATGATACTCCGGATACTCGTGGGTCTCGGCGACCGGTTTTCGCTCCATCTCCAGCGTGTCGGGATCGATGGAGTACACCTCGTCTCCAATGTCGAGGTCCCTGATGTTCTCGACGCCTCGGGGCGTGAGAACGTCCGTATCCGGCGTGAAACAGTTCATAATAACCTTGACAGCTCCCTGCTGCTGGTCGTATCTCGCGTAGGCTTCGCTGTTGGGGTCGTGCTCGTTTCGGAGTTCCTTTTTGTTCTCTCGCTCGGTCAGCAGTTCGTCGACCATCTCCCGGATGATCCCGTCCGGCTCCTTGCGGAAGTGGGTCCCATTGGGCGCACGATAAGTTTCTCCCCCATACTTTTCGGGGTCGACTTTCGTCTCCGGTGACGCGTTCGTCGTCACCATGCACATGGGGTACAAACTCTTTAAATCCAAAACTGTGACATTTTCTTTAACGCCGGTAATCGGGTCAAACACCGCTCCACCTTCGTAATCTTCTCCCTCATGTTTTCCTTTTGATGGGAGTGCGAAGTTGCCATGCACCTTGTGTAGCACGTACATGTCCACCGCGTCGCCGGGCGTCGGCGCGTCCTCAAGTTTGCAGCCGACGAACGTACGCACCTCGTCCCAGAACTCGACGATGTTCTGTTTGCGATCCAGTTCGACACAGAGTTCGACGTCCCGGAGGTTGTACTCCAGGAGCTGTTCTGGATCGTCCTCCCAGAGGTCGCCGATGTCGCCGGTGTACCGTTCCTTGCCGACGCCGAGTTCCTGTTCGCCGACGGCGTCGAGCCGGTAGGATTCGAGTTCGGTGAACTGCGTGCGCTTGTAGGCATAGAGCAGGTCGAAGACGACCCGGCCCTTGATGTCGGGGCCGCCCCAGCCGCCGGCCCAGACCTCGCCGACCCGGGAGAGTCGATTGTAGGAGAGGTCATACTCGTCTCTATCACTTTTTCGTTTGAGTTTCTTTTCTCGATCTTCGAGTCGATTGATAAGGTACGGGATGTCGAAGTCATCACAGTTGTGAACCAGACAATCCTCCGCGATGAAGTTGTCCGTGGTCGTCTCGATGTCGTAGGTCGTTTTCGTTCCGACCGGTTCAACTGCTTCGACCTCAACGAAGACGTAATCCGACCATTGGTCACCGATCGTCTCGTGACGTTTTAGATTTATTTCTCTTCGGTGTTTGTCGCGTCCGATGCGCTTTGCGTCTGTTCCAGTTTCGGCCTCGAATAGAGCGTAAGGGATATTCTCCGTCCGTCCACTTTTGCCACCCTCTAACGAGCGCAAACGTTCACGTTTCTTAGGATGATGCATATACGGCAGTACCGCCGTTTTCAAACCGGTGAGTTCGCGCTTCGCGTCGGGGATTCGAACAGTAGTCCCATTCTGTTCCGCATAGATGCCGAGCCGCCGGAGCAGTTTGACATACCATCGCCCGATACTCTCGTTAACTGCTGAAACAGTAACACTCGAAGAGACGCAACCGTCGCCGTCTATGACTCCGGCCATAAACCGTCCAATATACGACTCCGGCATCTCGTAGATCGCATGTAAGTCGACCGTCCGACTGTTTTTATTGCCAAACGGAATCCCAAGTCCGTTGAACGCGTGCATTCTCGCGTAGTCGAGGACGTTCTGTTTGTAACATCCCTTCCCATCGGGTTCGAGGTGCGGATCGTCGGTGAACTGCTCGTGGAGTACTTTCTCAGTATTATAAAACCGTATACCATCGCTTTCGGACATACTCCCATCAGTGAGGACGAGCCCCGCCTGATACAGTTCCTGTTCTGTTAGCTCCCTGTTTAGATCAGCACCGGATCGACGATACGTGCGTCCACCATCCGGCATAGCGATCCCGTACTGGTCTGCTGCAAGACTACACCGTTGTGGTGTCCACGTATCTGGCTTCGTTGAATATAGCGTTCCTTTCACTACACCGAACTCGTTAGCGAGCTCTGAGACAGCACCGTAGGGAAGCTCTTTTTTGAACTCTTTGATAGTCGTTTCAGAGTTAAAGCGCTGACAACGTTCGGGAACAAGCTCCGCAAGGGTGGGGACCGACTCTGATTCGATGGGGGCAGAGCGCGGCTTTAGAACGAAATCCCCAGCCTCAACGCACCCGCCTGTTTTCCAGTCGACATTGTCGGTATCCCCGACCATGATCCGGTGCTCTTCAGACGACTGAAGGGTTGTTCCATCCGCAAGTTGGAACTCTAGAACGTCTTTTTGACTTTTCCACTTGTTTGTCACTGATGCCGTCGTTGGTTGCTGTTCGTCCGAAGCAGCTATCGTATCACCGACTTCCACGTTCTGAATCTCCCGCTCAGTTCCGTCTCCCATCAGAATTGAACTCTCTGCAGGAAGACAGTTCCATCCCGTAAAGATGTCGGGGTCCGTTTCTTCCAGGTAATCAACAAAGGCCTCCAGCATCGCCTCCTCGCTGTCGAAGGTGCGGACCTCGTAGTCGGCCTCGTCAGTGAGCGGGTCGTATCCTGCCAGCGCCTCCGGGGCGTCGACGCCGCCGACCGGCGCGTCGTACAGCCAGAGAATGTACTCGTCGTCGTAGGAGTCGTGGCTCGCCAGACAGATGATCGGCTGCTCGGCGTCGTCCGGTTCGGGGAAGCCGTGGCGGTCGTCGACCTCCAGGTCGAACGTGTTGACGCGCGGCGTTGCCGTCATTTCGGCCGCCTCGACTTCCTCGTGGGCGACGATGAGCGATCCCTCCTCGTCACGGCGTACGGGCACCTCGACGCCGCTCTGAATGTCCTTGTCGATCAGGAACCGGTTCGGAAAGAGGATGTCGGCCTCGTAATGATCGAACTCGTCGCGGACGTTCCCCACGTCCCGTGGCGTCCGGCCGTAGATCTTCGTGAGGTGCTCGCCGCGAATACTCTCGAAGGGGTCGCCGTTTCCGTCGGTTTCCTCGGAGCCGACGAGTTCGTCGTACTCCTCTTCGGGAGGCCTGTCGAGCGACTCGGTGGGGGCGTAAAAGTACGGTTCGAAGCCAAGCACTTTGACGTGGTGTGGCTCGTCGGCATTGTCGCGTCCGTACAGGTGAATGATCGGCCGTTCGTTCGGCTCACGTCCGGCGACCGTGTAATCGATCTGCATTACGGAAAGCCGGATCATCTCGGCTGGCTCCCCGTAGCGAGCGGTCAATCCATCCCGCGTGGGATCGATCGTCTCGATCCCGCTCCCATCGCCGTCACCGGCCACGGCCCGGGCTTCCGCGGCGAAATCCCGCTCGCTGTCGCTGGAGGACGAGTCGTCCCCCTCCGAACTGAACTCGGCAAGTCCCGTCTGCCCGTCGTCAGTCATGTCCGTCCGGTAGGTCGCCCTCGGTTAAAAACCACCGTCATCCACGGCTCCGGACCCACCGATCGCCCGGGTGAGTGGGGCGATGGGCTTTAGTCGACACTGGATGACGATAGCGTATGACGGGCCGATACTACGAGGAGTTCGAGGTCGGCGAGCGGATCGTCCACGAGAAACGGCGCACGATCAGCGAGAGTGACAACCAGCGGTTCTGTGACCTGACGATGAACCAGCAGCCGCTCCACCTCGACGCCGAGTTCGCAGAGGGGACGGAGTTCGGCGAGCGTGTCGTCAACGGTCTCTACACGATGAGTCTCGCCGTCGGATTGACGATCCCCGAAACGACTGACGGAACGATCGTGGCGAACCTCTCGTATGACGATGTCGAACACCCTGCACCAGTGTTTCACGGCGATACGATACGGGCCGAGACGACCGTGACGGGCAAACGGGAGACCAGCGACGGCGAGCGCGGCGTCGTCACGATGGCTGTGGAGGTGTTCAACGGGGACGACGAGGTGGTCTGTCGGTTCGATCGGACGGTGCTCTCGGAGAAGCGACCGAGAGATATCGACGCGTCGTGAAACCGTGGGTCACGGCCGAACCGTCAAATTTCGTCGCGTTGTCCAAATGTATCTCACCTTTTACTGAAAGGAATGAAATTAATGAAGTAATCATTCACCATAATTGTTATCAGTCCGTGGTCTAACTGGGTGGTACAGTGCAACGAAGAACATTCATCACCAGTCTCGCGGCAATCACCGGTGCGGCGGCTACCGGCGTGCCAGCCGCGGCGGACCACACGGAGAACCGATCGGAGCTCGATCTGGAGACAGACGACGGCTCCCATCATCCTGGCCCACCGCGGTTTACCCATACTGGCCGCGGGTTCGTGAACCCGAACTTCGACGAGGAGAACATCCGTGACGACCTCGCACCACGCAATCCCGACGGTGACGCCGACTACTCGTGGTCGGTCGTTGACGCTCCTGCGGGCTCCTCGGCGACGCCGACAGACGCCGCCGTCGCGGAGTTCGAACCGGACGAACCGGGCGAGTACACGCTCGCGATGGAGGCTCCGGACGGAACACACGAGCTGACGGTTCGTGTCTTCCCGGACGAAAACGAGGACGACCCGCGTCCGCGCGTGGACCTCGATGCCGAAGTCGTCGAGGGGCAGGTGCTGCTCTCGGCGAACGCGATGGCGCCGGACCGCGAGGACGTCATAGAGGAACAGGTCGACGTGGAGTTCTACGTCGACGACCGGGACAAGGACGTCCTCTCGGGGGACGGGACGGTCTCGGCCAGCCAGATCACTGAACCGGTCCGGATCCACGCCGTTGCTGTCGGCGATCGCCACTCCGTGGCCGACATGATCAAACTCGTGCCGGACGGCGATGACCTGCACGTCGAACACCCGTATAAAGCGCCCGACTGGGTCGAAAACTCGATTATCTACTCTATCTTCACGCGGCGCTTCCCCGAACAGCAACTCGAAGACGGTACGATCGTCGGCGAGACACCCGGCTTCGACGACATCGCTGACCGACTCGACCATCTCGACGAACTCGGCGTCGACGTCCTGTGGATGACGCCCTTTGTCCCGACCGACCGCGGGTACGGTACTTCGGAGGCACTCGGCGGCCCCCACGGCTACCACAAGACCGACTACTTCGACGTGGACCCGGATCTGGGGACGATGGAGGACTTCGAGAACATGGTCGAGGAGGCCCACAACCGCGACATCAAGGTGGTCTTCGATCTCGTCATCAACCACGCCTCGGAGAACCATCCGTTCTTCCAGGCTGCGCTCGATCCGAGCCACGATCAACACGAGAAGTACTACGACTGGTTCCGCTGGGACGAGGACGGCAACCGGGACGCCTACTACGGCTGGGGCGGGATCCCCAACCTGAACCACGAGAACCCCGAGGTCCGCGAGTGGTGTCTCGACGTCGTCGACTTCTGGGCACCGAAAGTCGATGGGTTCCGCGCCGACATCGCGTGGGGCGTCCCCAACCACTTCTGGAAGGAGATCTACCAGCGGGTCACCGAGTACGACTCCGACTTCTTCATGCTCGACGAGACGTTGCCCTACGCCGAGGAGTTCGGCGCGGGTGGCTTCGATGTCCACTACGACAATCACCTACACGGCGCGCTTGGCGCTGCCGCCGAGGGAACGGCCAAGGAGATCCTCGAAGCCTACGAGGACCGGTTCCGGAACGGCGCACATCCCGAGTCGCTGTTCATGCAGTACATCGAGAACCACGACACGGACCGGTATCTCGAACAGCACGGCTTCATGCCACAGCTGGCTGCCGGGACGGCGACGTTCACCCTCCCCGGCGTCCCGATGATCTACTACGGGCAGGAGACCGGCCTGACCGACTGGCGCGAACCGATGAACTGGGGCGACTTCGACGAGAACATGCTGGAGTTCTACCAGCAGCTCGTCGACCTGCGCAAATCCCACCCGGCACTCCAGCATCGCGCCCGCGTCGAGCGGATCGACTACGAGGCAGATTCGGACTCCACCCTCGCGTACGCACGCTACGATCCCGAGACGGATCGACGCGTCGTCGTCTTGCTCGATTTCAGTGACGACACACAGACCGTCCGGATCGGCGATTACGTCGAATCGGAGAACCTCATCACTGGCGACGATGCCGGGCTCGACGTCAACGAGCAACACGAGTTCGTCGAAGTCGACGTCGCGACGGGGATCGTCCTCGAAGCGGACGAACCGACCGACTTCAGCCTGCCCGGGAACGTCATCGCGGAGTTCGAACAGCCCGAAGGAACCGACTTCGGTCCTGGCAACTACACCTACCCCGCTACCGAAGAGATTCCCGAGGGCGAGTTCGATCTCGCGGGCGTTGCCATCGAAGAAACCGACGAGACGTTCCGCTTCGAGTTCGAGTTCCACAACGAGGTGTCGAACCCGTGGGACAACGACAGCGGCGTCTCACACCAGCACATCCAGGTGTACCTCAACGATCCGGACGCAGAGGGCGGAGCAACGGAGGCTCGAACCGGTGTCAACGCCGAGTTCGCCACACCGTACCAGCACGTGCTGGCCGCCGGGCCGGGCGAACACACTGTCTACGATGCCGACGGAGACATCGTCGGTGAAGAGGGCGACTACAACTACGACCCCGAGGAGGCTCCCAACACCATCGTCGTCGAGTTCGAGAAGCACGCGATCGATTACCTGCCCGAAGCTGGCATGGCCGTGACCGTCATGAGCTACGACGGCTACGGCGACGGCGGCGTTCGAGCGGTCGAATCCGAGGCCAGCGAGTGGCAGTTCGGCGGCGCGGAACACGGCACGGCCCCGAACGTCATCGATCTGCTGACCGCCGAGGACGTTGACAACGAGGACGCACTCGCGTACGACGAGGATAGCCACGCACAGATCCCCTACGTCGCGCTCGGTGACGAGGAGCTCGACGAGGAAGACGGAGAGGGCGAAGACGACGACGCTGATGACGAGGATGACGGTCTCCCCGGCTTTGGCGTTGCCGCCGGTACGGCGGGCGTCGCAGGCGGAGCGGTTTACGCCGCGAACCGCGTGCTCGGTGCCGAAGAGAACGCAGAGGAGTGAGAGCGTCGGTTCCTCGTTTTTTGAATGTGAACCCGTTTTCAGTAGACGCCCGACGTCGTGGCTGCCGCCACTGACGAATCCTCGCTGTGCCAGTAATCGAGCGGTTCACCCCATGCGACCGGAGGGATTTCGTCGTCCCCGTTGTCGTTTGCTTCGACTTCTCGGCGGAGGTCGTGTTCGTCGAAATCCGGTTCGCGGGAGAGCCGTTCGACCAGTGCGGGCGTGACGGCGATCCGGCACTTGTCCGGCTGTCTCACCCATGTATCCTCGCCCTGGACGAGATGGATGTCGTAGTTCCGGACGTGGGTATCGGTGTACT
>OBKM01000865.1_pt1 | contig 13722 bp, 18 predicted proteins | sample 1519691 | NCBI WGS metagenome assembly OBKM01 (sample SAMEA37050418, study PRJEB22526) | metagenome | biome: saline pan; feature: lake; material: water | place: Egypt | collected 2015 | depth 0.5 m
TCGCGTCGTCCCACGATCCACTGGACGCCGCCAACCGCTGACCTCACACGAGTGCTGGCGCGCGACACGCTCAAACTCCACGGGAACAGTCCACTGTGCCCGTTCACCGACGAACACGTCGCGCGCCTCGGCGAAGTCGAGCGGCGGCACGGCTACGAGGAGCCGTTCGCGGTGCTTGAGGGGCCTGACGCCGGCGGCTACGAGGTGACGCTGTTCGACGCGGGACACGTCCCGGGCTCCGCACACGTCCTCGTCGACGACGGCGACACCCGGCTGTTGTACACTGGCGACTTTCACACCGACGACCAGCGGCTGGTGGCGGGGACGACCGCGCGACCCGACGCCGACGTCGTGATCTGTGAGTCGACGTATGCCGACGTGACACACGAGGAGCGGGCGGCGGTCGAGCGGCGATGGGCCGAGCGCGTGCGGACGACGATCTGGGAGGGCGGCACCGTCGTCGCGCCCGTGTTCGCGATCGGTCGGACCCAAGAGCTGGCGCTCGTCGCCGCCGCGAACGATTTTACCCCGTACGTCGACGGGATGGGGATCGAGGTGACACGGCTGGTTCGGCGACACCCCGAGTTCCTTCGCGACCCGGAGGCGCTCCGGGACGCGGCGGGTGCGGCCCGGTTCGTGAGCGGTGGCGACGGGCAGCGCGAGCGGATCGCCGCCGACAACGCGCTGATACTCACCACTTCAGGGATGTTGACGGGAGGGCCTGTACACGCGTATCTCCCCGAGATCCGTGGTGACCCGACGAACACGGTCACCCTGACCGGGTATCAGGTCGAAGGGACGCCCGGGCGTGAGCTCCAGGAGCACGGCCGACTGGCGATACGTGGCCAGATCAGGCCGGTGAGCGCCCGCGTGGAGTCGTTCGACTTCTCCGCACACGCCGACCGCGGGGGACTGGAGTCGTTCCTGGACGCGTATCGCGATGCGGAGGTTCTCGTGGTCCACGGGGACCGTTGTGAGTCATTTGCCGAGGACCTGCGGATGAACGGCTACGCGGCGACTGCGCCCGAACTCGGCGAGCGAAAACACACTAACGGCACTGACCTCGATCACAGCTGAGCGGTTTCGAGCTCGCGAACCGCGTCTGACCGTGGTACTGTTCGTTATCGTCTTCGTGACGCGGTTTCAGAACCGACGCACACTGCACGGATAGGCTAGCAAACGTCGGTGTACAGGGACGTCGATCACAGCACAGCGTCAGGAAGGGTCGATTCGGACTACTCCCCACCGTCGGTGTACATCCGGTCGTCGAGTACGCGGCGAGCGGCCGTGTTCGCCTCCGCCGGCGAGGGGCAGTCGCCGGCGACGACCTCGCCCGTGAGTCGGGTGGCCAGCGCGTAGACGGCGTCGCCGTCCGCGCGCTCGGCGACGTGTTCGAACGTCGGCCGGAAACCGGCGGCGCTGCGTTGTCCAGTCTCATCGAGCGAGGCGTCGATGGCGTACTCGAGCTGGCGAACCGCTTCCTCGGGTTGCATGAACGATCCTATCCGCCGACCCCACTTAAATATACTCGGATTCGGAATCGAGTTAATTACTGTGGCCAATGGCCACCAACCGAGCAGGTCGCGGGGGAGGACGCGAGTCGACCGTGTAGTGAGTCGATCGGGTAGCAGGTGTTGGCGGAGCCGCGTCGGCATTGAGTACAGGGAGACGGTTCGGGGGAGTGTCGGCGGGGACACGGATCGACGTTTATACGCGTGGCCGGCCCGATTCCGTCACATGAGCGATACCGACGACGGCGTCCCGACCGCTATCGCTGACGTCGCGGACGCCGACGAGCGAGCTGCCGTCGCCGAGGCGGCCGCGCGGGCGGGTGCTCGCGTCGCCAACGACGCCTTCCGTACCGAGATCCCGGTCGAAGAGAAGGGGGCGGACGACGTGGTGACCGAGGCCGACCGCGCCGCCCAGCGGACCGTGATCGAGCGGATACGCGAGTCGTTCCCCGAGGACACCGTCGTCGGCGAGGAGGAGGACGCCCGCAAGCGGGTGCCCGACGAAGGCGCGGCGTGGGTGATCGACCCGATCGACGGCACGCACAACTTCGTTCGCGAGATCCGGGTGTGGGGGACCGCAGTCGCCGCCGTGATCGACGGGGAACCCGTCGCGGCCGCCACCGTCGCACCCGCGCTTGACGACAGCTACACCGCAGACCTGGATGGCGCGTACCGCAATGGCGAACCGATGCGAGTCAACGACGTGGCCGACCCGCGACGGGGAGCGGTCGACCCGACCCTGTGGTGGGACTACGACGCGCGCGACGAGTACGCGAACGCCTGCGAGGCGATCGTCGACCGGTTCGGCGACATGCGGCGACTGGGCGCGGCTCAAATCGTCCTCCCGACAGTCGCCGCCGGCGGGCTGGAGGGAACGATCACGAACCTCCGGGCGAACCCCTGGGACTCCGTCGCCGGCGTCTTCATGATCCGGCAGGCGGGCGGGACGGTGACCGACCTCGAGGGTAACCGTTGGCGACACGACTCCGTCGGGCTCGTCGCCTCGAACGGCACGCTCCACGACGAGGTGCTCGCGGCCGCACAGGCGATCGAGGGGTAGCACCGATCAGCGGACGATCCGACGAGGGACGATCGGACGCGACATCATCGGGGCGACAACGGCTTCCCACGGGTGGCGCGTTCCGAAAACCCTTACACGCTCAGCGCCGGAGGATCGTTCATGAAAGTCCTCGTGACCGTCAAGGAGGTCGCCGAAGCCGACGATGACTTCGAGATCGACGGGACCGACATCGCCGAATCGGACCTGGAGTACGACCTCAACGAGTGGGACGACTACGCCGTCGAGGCCGCCGTCCAGCTCGCTGAAGCGGACATCGCCGACGAGGTCGTCGCCGTCACCATCGGACCCGAGCGCGCCGAGGAGACGATCCGGATGGCGCTCGCAAAGGGTGTCGACCGTGCGGTCCGTGTCTGGGACGACGCCTTCGATGGGACGTTCCCCGACGTGGCCTCCAAGGTCGACGTGTTCGAGGCGGTCGTCGAGTCAGAGGAACCGGACCTCGTCCTCGGCGGCGTCCAAGCAGCCGACACCGGGTTCGGAGCGACGGGCGTCGCGCTCGCCGAGCGGATCGGGTTCAACCACGCCGCCGTCGTCAACGACCTCGAGGTCGACGCCGACGCCGGGCTCGCGAACGTCCACCGCGAGCTCGAGGGGGGTGTCGAGGAGCTGACGGAGGTCGACCTCCCGGCCGTTCTCACCGTCCAGACCGGGCTCAACGAGCCGCGATACGCCAGCTTGCGCGGGATCCGCCAAGCCCAGCGTAAGGAGATCGCGGCCACCGACCTCTCGGACCTCGGGCTGGAGCCGGCCGATGTGGAGAGTGCGCTGGCGCTGACGGCGATGTACGAGCCGGAAAGCGAGTCCGACGCGGAGCTCATAGAGGGCGACGCCGGCGAGGCCGCGACACGCCTTGCTGAAGTCCTGCGCGAGAAGGGGGTGAGCGCGTGATGAGCGTGCTCGTCGTCGCCGACCACCGCCGCGGGGAGCTGCGCGACGTCTCCTACGAGCTCGTGACCGCCGGCCGCCGGCTCGCGGACGCCCTCGGCGGCGAGCTCGCTGTCGCCGTCGTGTCCGGCGACACGGAGCGGTTCGCGGAATCGCTGAACCGCCCGGGCGTCGACCGGATCTACGCCGTCGAGAACGGCGAGGAGTTCGACAACACCGTCTACACGGCCGCCGTAACCGAACTCGTCGAGCGAACCGGCGCGACCGCGGTGCTCACGCCGAACTCCGTCAACGGCCTCGACTACGCGCCCGCTGTTGCCGAGCGACTCGACGTTCCACTCGTCACGGACGCGATCGGGTTCGACGTCGACGACGGGCTCACCGCCACCCGCGAGATGTACGGTTCGAAGGTTGAGACGACCGTCGCCGTCGACGGCGACCGGTTCTGTCTCACCGCTCGCGGCGGCGAGTTCGAGCCCGCCGAGGGTGTTGGCGACGCCGAGATCGAGTCGGTCGAGATCGAGCATCCGGAGTCGGGCGCACGCGTGAAGGGATTCGAGGAGGTCGGCGGTGGCGACGTCGACATCGCGGACGCCGACGTCCTCGTTTCCGTCGGCCGCGGGATCGAGGAAGAAGAGAACATCGAACTCGTAGAGGAGCTGGCCGAGGCCCTCGGTGCGACGCTGTCCGCCTCACGGCCCATCGTCGACAGCGGCTGGCTCCCGAAGAACCGCCAGGTCGGTCAGTCGGGGAAGGTCGTCACGCCGGACGTGTACATCGCTGTCGGCATCTCCGGCGCGGTCCAGCACGTCGCGGGCATGAAAGGCTCCGACACGATCGTCGCGATCAACACCGACCCCAACGCGCCGATCTTCGATATCGCCGACTACGGCATCGTCGGCGACCTGTTCGACGTCGTCCCCGAGCTCGTCGCGCAGTTCGAGTGAAGACGGGTCGCGGAACGCGGGAAAAGGAATATACGAACCCCCGCGGATCGGTTGGATATGCCACATATCCGGGGCGCGGTACACGGGACTGCGGCGATGGTTACCCTGATCGTCGGGTCGATACTCACGTCGACGGTCCGTGAGCACGTCGAGGTGTTCGCGGAGCTGTCGGCGACGACGACGCGACTTCTCGTTGACGTCGCCGAGCTCCCGATCTCCGAGGAGATCGCCGGGATCGTCGTGCCCGTCGGCGTGTTGATGGGCGTGTGGGTGTTCGCGTACGAGCTTCAGCGGCTCTCGCGAACGGAGTGACACGGACGCCTCCGTCGTTCACCGGCGCTTCGTTGTTCGGGGTCGGGCACCTCTTCGAGTCGGCCTGTCACTTCACGACTGATCCGTTCTCGGTTCGTTTATCACCCCGCCGACCCCTCGATCCGAACATGAGCGACGCCGAGGGGTCGCCGGCGGCGACCGCGACGGGCCGGGAGATATGGATCGAGAAGTACCGACCGCAGACGCTCTCCGACATTCATGGACAAGAAGAAATAATCGAGCGCCTCCAGAGCTACATCGACCAGGACGACGTACCGCACCTGTTGTTTTCAGGGCCAGCAGGTGTAGGAAAAACGACCGCAGCCACCGCTATCGCCCGGGAAGTGTACGGCGAGGAGAACTGGCGGGGAAACTTCCTCGAACTCAACGCTTCCGACCAGCGCGGTATCGACGTGGTGCGCGACCGGATCAAGGGGTTCGCGCGCTCGTCGTTCGGCGGCGACTTCCGGATCGTGTTCCTCGATGAGTCGGACAGCCTCACCGATGACGCACAGTCAGCACTCCGTCGAACGATGGAGCAGTTCTCCGACAACACGCGGTTCATTCTCTCGTGTAACTACTCTTCGAAGATCATCGATCCGATCCAGTCTCGGTGTGCGGTGTTCCGGTTCTCCCCGCTCTCGGACGAGGCAGTTGCCGCCCAAACGCGGGAGATCGCGACCGCCGAGGGGATCGAGGTGACCGATGCGGGCGTCGACGCACTCGTCTACGCGGCCGACGGCGACATGCGCCGCGCGATCAACTCGCTTCAGGCGGCCGCGACGACCGGCGACGTCGTCGACGAGGAGGCCGTCTACGCGATCACGGCAACCGCCCGTCCGGAGGAGATCGAATCGATGGTGACCGACGCGCTGAACGGCGACTTCACGAAGGCGCGTGCGACCCTCGACACGCTGCTCACGGACACCGGAATGGCCGGCGGCGACGTGATCGACCAGCTCCACCGCTCGGTCTGGGAGTTCGACCTCCACGAGCGAGAGGCGGTTCGGCTGATGGAGCGTGTCGGCGAGGCCGACTACCGGATCGCCGAGGGCGCGAACGAGCAGGTCCAACTGGAGGCGTTGCTGGCGGCGTTGGCGCTACGCGAGGAGTAGCGGTTTGCGGTTGGAACGGTCCGAATAGCCGTTCTCTCGTCAAAACTCGTCCAGTCCCGACTGTTCGGCGGCCGCGAGCACGTCCGCACACGTCGACCACGACCTGCGGGCGTGGTCGGGGACGTCGCCGTGGTCGTCGACGTACGCTCGGAGGAACTCGCGAGTTGTCGGGTCGCTCGGGTAGCCGCTGCCGACGCCGTCGTAGTCGGGGTAGGCCGCATCGATCGCCCGCATCCGGGCGTCGCGGGCGACCTTCGCGACGATGCTCGCCGCGCCGACGACGGGGTCGGTCTCGTCGGCACCGTGAGCGGCGTCGATATCGGGCGGAGTCGCGTCGTTGCCGTCGCGTTCCGCCACGTGCTCGGCCAGTCGCTTCGCGAAGCGGTCCTCCGAGGTGTCACCCGCATCGGCGAAGACGCGGTCGCCGGAGCGGAGCACGCCACGGACCGCCCGGGCCTGTCCGCTGACGGTGAGCGTGTTCATGTCCGTATCGGGGGCGTCGATCTCGGCTGGCTCGACCGTCGCGACCGCGATCTCCACGGCGTCGCGTGTGCGCAACTCGGCGGCGATCGCGTTCCGCCGGGCGGGCGACACGCGCTTCGAGTCGTCGACGTCGTCGGGGAGGAGATCGGAGCTCGCGCGCACGGCTGCGGCGACCATCGGCCCGAGCACGGGTCCCTTTCCGGCCTCGTCGACGCCGACGTACATACCCGTACCGGCGGGCGGGGGGATAAAAAGGGCTTCAGATCGGGAGTCGGGCTACTCGACGAGGACCGCGTTGACGCCGCCGGTCTGGCCGGGGCGGGAGGTGACGCGGGCGCGGCCCGCGGAGGTCTCGATGATCGCGCCCTTGGTGACGATGTTCCGGCGGGCGTAGTTGACGTTGGAGGGGTTATCGATGACGTCCTCGATGGTCGCTTCGGTGACCTCGCCGTCGTCGGCGACCTGCGCGACGTTCGTCGAGAGGGCGCGGATCTTCTTTTCTGTGCCGCGGGAGTCGATGAACTGGACACGGGTGTCGCCGACGGTCGTCTCGGCGGGCTCGCGCCCGAGCTGGTGGCGTTTCTTGTTTGAGGCGTGCTTCAGTCGGCCGCCGGTCCGCTTGCGCGTGGAGCGTCCTTGGTCTTTCATACAGGTATGAACAGCCAGCGAATACTTGAAGCGTTCGACTCGGCCCGACGGAGGGCCGTTTCCGGCTGATCGGAACGGCGACACCGAGCGTCGGTCGGCGTCGTCGCCGACCGACAGACGAAAGTCCCGCCGAAGCCGATCCCTTCGTATGAGCAACGAGGGCGGTGACGCCGACGACGGCGTGATGTCCGCGAGCGACCTCGGCGGTGAGGGACCGCCGATCGAGGAGAAGCCGTACAAGATCGTGTTCGAGGCGAACAAATGCTTCGGCGCGGGGAAGTGTGCCGAGGTCGCGGACAACTGGGAGATGGACGTCATAAGCGGGATGGCGAAGCCGCGGACCTACTACATCGGCGAGGACGACCTCGCGGAGAACGTCCGAGCCGCGGAGGCCTGTCCGGCGAAGAAGGAGCGGGGTGTGATCCACGTCGTGGACCGACGTACCGACGAGGAGATCGCGCCGGATCCGCACGGCGACGGAACGCTCTCCGTCGACTGGTAGCGCGTCGAGCGATCGCGGCGGCGTGGAGCGCATCCGAAAGGGGTTTGACCGCCCCACCGGAACTCCGGAGTGCGCGGGGGTGGCTGAGCCTGGCCAAAAGCGGCGGACTTAAGATCCGCTCCTGTAGAGGTTCGAGGGTTCGAATCCCTTCCCCCGCATGCCTGCGGCGCTCACATATCGTGAGCGCCGCGGCTCGGAGTTGAAGGGATTCGAACCAAGGAAGATCGCTAAGAGCGTGACGAGTGATCGACCGTGAGCAGCAACCGTTTATAAACCGATGGCGTCGAGCAGGTCGAACCCGACATCGGTGTAGTCGATCAGCCTGAACCCAATATAAATGCCGAGAATAGCCATCACGCCCGGCAGTTCGGGCGGTGCTGGGATCGGCACGCGGAGGAACGCGAACAGCGCGCCGACCGTCACGCCGACGAGCGTCGCGACGACCGTCAGTGTCAGCGTCGAACTCATACGTCGTCTCAGTGACTGGTATTTAAAACAACGACGTTCGATGACGACGACTCCCCGCGCGGCCGCCGACGCGAGCATATAACCGAGCGCCACGGATGGGTAGCGTTTTCCGGCGGGCGGTCCTGTCCGTGACCATGGCACGAGAGGTTCATAACGCCGACAACCCGCAGGTAACGCTTCACACGAACCACGGCGACGTCGTCATCGAGCTGTTCGCCGACCGCGCGCCGAAGACGGTGGAGAACTTCCTCGGGCTGGCCCGCCACGAGCCCGCCGCCGACGCCGATCCCGCCCCTGACACCGACACGTGGGAGGACCCCGAGAGCGGCGAGGTCCGCGGCGATTCGCTGTACGAGGGCAACGTCTTCCACCGCGTCATCGACGACTTCATGATCCAAGGCGGTGACCCGCTGGAGTCCGGTCGCGGCGGTCCCGGCTACCAGTTCGACGACGAGTTCCACGACGATCTCACCCACGACGGCCCCGGGATCCTCTCGATGGCCAACTCCGGACCGAACACCAACGGCTCGCAGTTCTTCATCACGCTCGACGCCACCCCCCACCTCGACGGCAAACACGCCGTCTTCGGGCAGGTGATCGACGGGATGAACGTCGTCGAGGAGATCGGGTCGCTCCCGACCGATCGACAGGACGAGCCGCGCGACACCGTCTCCATCGAGCGCGTCACCGTCGACGAGTAGCTCTCACTCGGATACGGTCGTCTTCACGATGCTCACCGGCGCAGCCGACTGGCGTGAGACGCGCTCGGTGACCGATCCGAGCATCCGGCGATAGTCGCCCGGACGCGTCTTCGATCCCATCACCGTGAGATCGATGTCCTCCTCGTCGATATATCGCAGGATCTCCTCGTGAGGGACGCCGTGAACCATGTGTGTGACGACGTCGACGTCGGCGGCCTCGGCCTGCTCCGCGACCGACTCCAGCGCTGCCTCGCCGGCGTCCGTCAGGGTCTCCTCGGCACCCTCCGCGCCGCTGACGAACTCGTCGCCGGAGTACGCGGTGACGATGTCGCTGTCGACGACGTAGAGGACGTGAAGCGTCGCGTCGTACCGGCTGGCGGCGTCGACCGCGTGGTCGGTCGCGCGGTCGACACCCTCGCTGCCGTCCGTGGGGAACAGTATTCTGTCGTACATACGCGACGGTTCGTCCGACCACCCGATAAAACGTACGCCCGGTTCCCGAGCGCGGAGACCACGATCGGGTCGCGTCGGGCCGCGTCCAGAGCGGGTGTCGGGCCGCGTCCAGAACGGTTAATCCCCTCCCGGCCGGCTGTTCCGTCATGAGCCAGCCCGCGGACCGGGTCTTTCTGGACGGAGAGATCCACACGCTGACGGACCCCGACGAGGCGTACGAGGCGCTTGCCGTCCGCGACGGGGAGATCGTTCGCCTCGGCCGGAGCTACGATGTCGAGTTCCTCGCCGGCGTCGAGACCGATGTCGTCGACCTCGACGGCCGGGTCCTCCTTCCGGGATTCATCGACGCCCACACCCATCTGACCACGGTCGGTCGATACCTCGTCCACGCGGACCTCTCAGGAGCCGACTCGCCGACCGAGGCGGTCGGTCTTCTGGAGGATCGCGCCGCGGAACTCGACGATGAGTCGGCCGCCGGCGAGGGGACGGACTCCGACGCGGAGTGGGTGCTCGGCTACGGGTACGACGAGTCGACGTGGACCGAGGACCGGTACCTCACGCGCGAGGACCTCGATCGCGTCTCGACGGGGCGTCCGGTTGCTGCGTTCCGCGAGGATATGCACGTCGCCGCGGTCAACGGAGTCGTCCTCGACCGGTTCGCGGACGCGCTCGCGGCCGTCCCGGACGAGACCGTTCCGACGGACGAGGCGGGAGTGCCGACCGGCGTCCTCTTGGAAAGTGCGATCGATCCGATCTACGAGGCGGTCGAACCCGGCGTCGAGGGGACGCGGTCGGCGGTCGAGGCGGCGCTCGAACTGTGTACAGCACGCGGTATCACGGGCTTTCACGACATGGTGCGCGATTCACACGCGCCCCGGGTGTACCGCGATCTCGACGCCGCCGGCGAGTTGACCGCGCGGGTGCGGATCAACTACTGGAGCGACCATCTCGACGCGCTCCGGGAGGTCGGTCTCACGACGAACGCGGGGTCGGCGCTCGTCGAGACGGGCGCGATCAAGTCCTACACCGACGGCAGTTTCGGCGGACGGACCGCCCGCCTCTCCGAGCCGTACACGGACGCCCCCGAGGAGACCGGGCAGTGGGTCGTCGACCCCGACGAGCTCGCCGACGCAGTCGAGGCGGCGACCGACGCGGGCTACCAGTTCACCGCACATGCCATCGGTGACGAGGCCGTCGATGCGGTCCTCGACGCCTACGAGACCGCCTCGACGACTGACCCCGGGGACGCCCGCCACCGGATCGAACACGTCGAACTCGCCGATGACACAGCGATCGACCGACTCGCCGACTCCGGCGTGGTCGCCAGCGTCCAGCCGAACTTCCTGAAGTGGGCCGACGAGGACGGGCTCTACGAGGCGCGGCTGGGCGAGGAGCGCACGGCGGAAACGAACCGGTACCGCGACCTGCTCGACGCCGGCGTTCGGCTCGCGTTCGGCTCCGATGGGATGCCGATGGATCCGCTTCTCGGCGTTCACCACGCCGTTAACGCTCCGGCCGACGCCCAGCGACTCTCCGTGACCGAGGCGCTCCGGGCGTACACCCGCGGCGCGGCCTACGCCGGATTCGACGAAAACCGACTCGGAACGGTCGAGGTCGGCAAGCGCGCGGATCTCGTCGTGCTCGACGGCTCGCCGTGGGACCACCCCGAGTCGATCCGTGATGTAGACGTGGCGATGACGGTCGTCGATGGAACGATCGTTCACGACGCTCGGTGAACGACCGCACCGCCTCCGGGAGGGCCCCGACGCGTCGTTCTCGGCCGTCACGAGTAGGTGCGATCGTTGCCGAATAACAATTGTTATTAATCATGTAGAACTGAGGATCGACCATGGCAGAGATAGCCATCGAGTACGCTTCCGGCAAGCGCCTCCGGTCCGAGGCCGAGACCGCTCGACGACTCATCGACGCATATCTGGGCGATCGGCCCGACGTCGACGGCGTAACCCTCTCGCCGTCGACGGAGTCCGTCTTCTGTGTCAGCGTCGAGGGTGACCGGATCTGGTGTACGAACCCTCGCGAGTGGATCGACTCGATGGAGGCCGTAACCGCGGCGCGAAGTCGCCTCTCCGAGCTGTCGTAGACGCTCCCGCCCGGCTCCCTCCCGTCCGAACCGTAGTCAGACGCCGTCGGCAGCCGCGGCGTCGGCGTGGTGGAACACGAACTCGCGGAGGAGCTTTCCGGCCACCGCGGCCGCTTGTCCGTCGTCGCGGTCGTTGACTTCGACGACGTCGAACCCCGCCGCGTGTGGCGCGATCCGCCGAACGAGGTCACGGACCGTTCGCGGGGCGAGCCCGAACGGCTCCATCGTCCCCGTTCCGGGCGCGAACGCCGGATCGAGACCGTCGACATCGACCGAGAGGTACGTCGAACCGTCCGCGAACCGGCGAGGATCGAGGCTGGCGAGCCACTCGCGGGCGGCCTCGGGATCGACGACCTCCACGTCTGCGGCGGCGGCACGGTCCCACTCCGCCTCCGAGCCGGTGCGCGCGCCGACGATGACGGCACGGTCGACGTCGAGGTCCTCAAGCGCCCGGCGGGTCACGCAGGCGTGGTTCCACGGGTTGCCGTCGTACGCCTCCCTGAGGTCGAGGTGGGCGTCGACGACGACGAGCGTGTCCGGGTCGACCGCGTCGACGCCGGCGTAGGTGACGGTATGCTCGCCGCCCAAAAGGAGAGGTACGGCGTCGTTCAGGACGACGCTCCGGAGTTCGGCGGCGAGGTGGTCGAGATACGCCTCGACGTCGTCCCACGGGTGAACGTCGCCCCCGTCGTGGACGCCCAGCGCGGAGAAGCGGCTCCCGGTCTCGTGGTCGTAGTCGTCGTACGTTTCGGCGAAACGCCGGACTCGGTCCGGTCCGAACCGGGTGCCCGGCTGAAAGGTGGTCGTGGCGTCGAGGGGAGCGCCGACGACCACGTAGGAAGCAGGGTCGCGGTCGGTCGTCGCTCCGGGGAACATCTCTCGTTACCCGATGATCTTCCGTTGCCCCTCGTAATCGAGGTACTCGATGTTGTCGTCCGAGGAGAACTCCTCGCCCTCGGGGATGCGCATCGTGAACGTGTCGTAGGTGTCCAGATCCATTACCTGAACTTCGCCGTCGCTCACGTTGACGACCTGTCCCTGTTTCCGGTGAATGATCGGGACCCACACCTTCGCGTCGACCGGCTGCGAGAGCGAGCGCTTCTTGTCGTCGAACACGCCCTTGCCCTCGACGCGGGCCTTGGCGCTCCCGTGTTTGCCGGGTTTAGCGGTACTGTAGTGGTCGATCTTACAGGGCGCACTGTCCATCATCACGTAGCTTCCCTCTTGGAGTTCGCGGACCTGCTTCTGCTCTCGCGGCATACCCGCTCCTTCCGGAGGCGCGGATATAAACGGTTTGGAACGCCGTCGCCCCGATAGCGACCCGTCACCCCCAACCGGGACCACGCTCGCGTCGGATCCAGACTGAACGGCCGCGACACGCCGATCACCACCAACGCCGACGATCACCACCAACGCCGACGATCACCACCAACGCCGACGATCACCACCAACGCCGACGATCACCGACACACACGCACCCAGCGCAAGGTGAGACGGAGATGTCACTCCGGACTCCGTCCCAACGAAGCCGAACACACTTATTAGAGGATCGCCTACGGGGGAGTCCATGGTCGTCGCCGGCTACGAGTTTCACCTGTTCGACCTCGACGGGACCCTCGTCGACGCGGACTGGGAGTACACCCGGGCGGTGTTCGACCGCGTCGGCGACCGGCTCGGTCGGCGGTTTTCCGACCGGGAGGCGTACGTGCTCTGGCACGGGCTCGGCGGCCCGCGTGCGGCGACGTTGCGCGGGCTCGGGATCGACCCCGACCGGTTCTGGCCGGCGTTTCACGACGTCGAGGACCCCGTTGCCCGCGCGGAGGCGACGTACCTCCACGACGACGCGGCCGGACTGCTCGACCGCCTCGACGACGCGGACCAGCCGACCGGACTCGTCACCCACTGTCAGTCGTTTCTGGCCGAACCCGTACTCGACCGGCTGGATCTCGCCGATCGGTTCGACGCGATCGTCTGTTGTACCGACGATACGGGGTGGAAACCGGACCCCCAGCCCCTCGAGATCGCGATGGAATCGATGGGGATCGACCCCGACCAACCCGGACGAGGGTACTACGCCGGGGACGGCGAGAGCGACGTGGGTGCGGCGTGGAACGCTGGGCTGGACGCGATCCACGTCGAGCGCGTCGGCCACGAGGACCGCGGTCGATGCGTCCTCGGTGACCGCCGAGTGAACCGCCTCGACGAACTCCTCGACCCGAGCTGAATCGAGGACACGCGGCGTCGATCGGGGGTCAAATATATACTCGCGGGAGCCACGGATCGTGTATGGACTCCTCGGACGCGGCGGTGCTCGGCGTGTCCGGCGTCGTCGCCGCGGCGGTCGTCGGCTCGGCGGTCGCCGCCGGCGCGCTGTTCGGATTCGACGAGTCGGTGCTGCGCCCGTTCCGCCTGTTGGCCGTGGAGCCGATCGCGTGGATCGTGATCGGCGCGCTCGTCGTCGCCGCCGTCGGGAACGCTTACATCGACTAACTGCCGCTGCCGCGGTTCTCGTTGC
>OBKM01000866.1_pt1 | contig 13719 bp, 9 predicted proteins | sample 1519691 | NCBI WGS metagenome assembly OBKM01 (sample SAMEA37050418, study PRJEB22526) | metagenome | biome: saline pan; feature: lake; material: water | place: Egypt | collected 2015 | depth 0.5 m
GTAACCGGACTCAGTCCAACGCATCCGCAATCGCGTCCATCACCCGGTCGACTTTTTCGATCTCGGCGTTGTACCCCATATGCCCGACGCGCAGGATGTCGTCAGCATACTCGCCGAGGCTGGTCGCCAACACGATGTCGTGGTCGGCCTCAACGCGCTGCTGGATGGTTTTGGCCTCGCCGGGGATGTAAAAGGCCGTGACCGTCGGCGAGCTGCGGGATTCGTCGGGGTAGAGATCGAGGCCGAGTTCTGCCCCGCGCTCGCGGCACCGTTTTGCCGCGCGCTGATGGCGGTCGTAGACGACATCCATCCCCTCGTCGAGGAGGCGCACGACGGCGGTGTCGAGCGCAGCGACGTTGGCGTCGAGGTGGGTGTACGGAAACCCATCCGAGATGTTGCGCCACGGTAGTAGGTTGGTATACAGCGAAGAGGGTGAGCGATCGTCAATCGCTTTCCACGCGCGGTCGCTGACGGCGACGGTAGAAAGCCCCGGCGGCGCGCTGAAACACTTCTGGGAGGCACCGAGACAGAGATCGATCCGATCGGTTGGAACGGGGGTACCGCCCAGTGAGGAGACGGCGTCGACGACACTGAGCAGGTCATACTCGTCCAGCAAATCAAGCACCCCGTCGAGATCATTGAGCGTCCCGGTCGGCGTCTCGCAGTGGACGAGCGTGGCTGCAAGGAACGGGTCGTTTTGTGCGTCGGCCTCGGCGAGCGCAGCCGCAATGGCGTCGATATCGTACCCTTCATCCGAGGGTGCGGAGACGAGCGTGGGCTCGCCGTCGTAGGTTGTGACGAACTCCGCAAAGCCGTCGCCATAGAGCCCATTCGAGATGCAAAGAACGCGATCAGTCGGTTCGACAAGGGAGGCGATAGCGGCCTCAAGTCCGAGAATTCCCTCGCCGCCGGGGACGATTACGTCGTGATCGGTGTCGTAGACGGTTTGGAGATTTTCACAAAGTCGGTTGTACAGATCGGTGAATTCGGATTGAACCGCTGCGTTTGGCTGGGGGCGAGCCATCGCCTCGCGAACCTCGGGGGCAACGGCGGTTGGCCCCGGTGTGAACAACATGGTATGACTGCGGAGTCGACCCAGTAGTCGGTTACGGTCGGATCCGGACATCGAGTCGGTGCATGGCCGAATGGTTACTCGTCTCCGTGCTCGACGAACTTGTCAGGCTCAGCCCACCGCTCGTCGGGATCAACCGGGTCGAGCGCGTGGCTGATCTCCGTCTCGCTAAAGTCGATCCCATCGAGAACCATACTTAGCCGTTGCCAGCGCGCGCTCTGATCGTCTTCGCCTTCCGGTCCGACGCGCGCACCACGAGTTTTGAAAAACCGCTTGCCGCGACCCAAGCGCGAGCCCTCGCCGGTGTGGCCGTCGAAAATCGCATCGAACTTTCCGCCCGGTTCGAGATCACCTGCCGGGAACTCAACGGCAGGCGCCTCGCCCATTTCGGATGCGTCGGCACGCACATCAGCCACCTTGCGGAAGTATTCATCCGCGTTGGCGGCTTCACGGGTTGATGGCGCACGCGCCGCGGCCAAGGCGGCGTGAATCGCACACAGTCGGCCCTTCCAGCCAGCCTCGTCCCAGCGGTCGGTCGCGAGCGTCTCGTAGCGCTCGATGGTCAGTGCAACGTCGTGGCCCGCGCGGAGGTCTTCGACCACGTAGAGATTCAGTCGATCCCAGAGGTTCCAGGCGTAGCCCGACCGCGCGAGCTCCCAGGCGGCCCAGGCGGCGACCTCCTCGTCGCTTCGACGGACGGCCTTTTGCAGCAGACTCGAAACCGTATAGCGGTTGTAGCCACCGTCGGTTTCGTTGGCCTCCTTGGGGTTGCCAAAGTCGTTGTCGCCGCTGGCGTTCGGGTCGCGTTCAGTGTCGAGTTCGCCGTCGCTGCCGAAGGTCGCCTGTCGGGGTTCGCGATCCTCGCCCATGGGGTGACTCGGACGGGTGGTGGCTAAAATTCGGCGGCTTTCGCTACAGAGACTCTTCGCGACTCTGGTCGGTCGAGCGACGACTGCCCCACACCACTTTTTCGACCAACACGACGCGCAAGTCGCGATCAACGTCGATCTGACACGACAGCCTGGGGTAGCCGAACCGCTTGGCAAGGCTGTCGTGCCAGTGGGCCGGTTCGACATCGTCGACAATGCGAACCCCACACGTCGCACACAACCCGCGGCCCCCGCAGTTGGCCCGCTCGGTCAGGGCGCTGTATGGCGAAAAGCCGGCCGCTCTCAATACGTCACGCAACAGTCGACCACGCTCGACGACGAGTTCGGTTTCGGTGTCGTCGTCGACGACAGTCACACGAACCGTCTCAGTCGAGCGGTCGTCCCCTTCGTCGCTGGCCTCCATGTCGAACCGTTGTCCTCGACCGCCATTGAGCGTTTGGCTGTCGGGTGTCGCTCAGTGGGTTTTGAGTTCGACACGCCGGCCATCGGGGTCGCGAACGTAGGCCGCCCAGTCGCGGCCGTACGCTCCGTAGCGTTTTTTTGGCTCATCCGCTTCGACCTCGTAGCCCGCATCCTCGACGGTTTCGAGCAGCGATTCGAGTTCGGCGCGACTGTCCATGTCGGCGGACCGAACGAGCAGACAGAGGTGTTCGCCGGCAACATCGATCGGTTCTTCGGTCGGCACGAGGTGGATGTGTCGACCGCCGGCGACGACTGCGACAAACGGCACCTCGTCGTCGGCAAAGCGGTCGCGGTCGCGAATCGGCAATCCGAGGAGGTCGTGATAAAACGCCAGTGCCCGGTCGATATCGGTGACACGAATGGCGACATGATCGAGATCAACGATGTCAACGCTCATTGGCCGCGTTTCGATCGCCATCAATAAAAAGCGTCCACTCGCGAGAGCCGATCAGTTCGCGTTGGTTTCGAGCACCTGTTTCGTTTGTCGGTGGCGGTAGCGAAACATCGGTTCGAATCCGAGCCACGCGGCTGGTTCGGCAAGTCGACGAAGTGCGCCACCGGGCAGTTCGTACTCGACGGTGTCGACGAGAACGGTTTCGTCGCCGTCGCCGTAGAACTCATGGGTGTGAATCCACAGTGCGAACGGGCCGCCGAGCATATCGTCGCGGAACATTCGGTAGCCCTCCGCCTCGCGGCGGTCGGTGATTCGAGAAATCCAGCGCGTCGAGGGAACGAAGTCGGTCGGCGATGAGTTCATCGAAATCTCGCTTCCCTCGACCAGTGTTGGCGGGTCGTCCTCGCCGTCGGGGCCGCGAACCCACTCGATTTCGAGACCCATCCACGCCGGTGTGAGTCGCTCAAGCCCGTCGATTGTCGAGTGAAACTCCCAGACGTCGTCGAGTGGGGCCCGAATCCGGGTGCGCCGCCTGTAGCGTGCCATACGAACGGTACGCGGGCGAGTCGCAAAAACGCCGCGGCCTCGCCCGGTGCGAGTGCGCCCGCGACGGGGTCGTTAGATCGAGCGCCGTTCGACGGTCGTTCCCGCCGTATCGAGCGCTTTCGACGTGGCTGCCGCGATGGTGAGCGGGCATTCGCCGCGTTCGACCGGCAGGGTGAGTTCGAACGAGCCGTCGTCATCAGCCTCGGTTATCGCCGCCTCGGCGGTCGCTTTGGCGGCGACGACTGCCCCATCGGTCTCGCCGGTGATCCGAATTTCGTCGTCAGCAACGCGGGTTTCGACGCGAAGTGTTGGGCTCTCCGGTCGAGCGCCAGTGAGATACCGCTCGGCGACAACACCGGGTGTTTCGACGGGTTTGCCGGCTGCAATACCGTGTGCCAGTCGGATGAACTGGGCCATGCTCCACGCCAGCGGCGTCGCCGACCCGGTTCCCTCGCCGAGTTCCCAGTTGTAGTCGTTGTCGATGTGGCGATCCCAGACCTGCTCGGGAATCATTCGTCCGCTGTTGGCGAAGCCGGCCATCGTTTCGAGCAACGCTCGCGGAGCCAACGAACCATCCTCGGTGCCCGCGAGCAACTCGTACTCGCCGCGCTCGCCGGTGAAGATGGGCCAGAGCCGACCCTTTCCTTTGGTTTCGACCGTCCACGGTGCCCCCTCGGCTTCCTCGCCCTGCTCGCCGTAGCCGTCGCCGTTGTACCGATAAAACGCCGGGCCCTGAGGGGTATCAATCCGGATCGTTTCGTCAACCTCAACCAGTGAGTTCACGATGAGTTCGTCATCCGGCGGCTTGATTCCCAGTCGGGTGAGTTCGAGAAAGCCTCCGTCGATGATTTCGCGTTCATCGAGCGTCGGCCCGGCGTTCGCAAGCGTCCGCAGATGGCCCGCCTCGGGGTTGCCGTCGCGGGTGACTCGCACGTAGTACGGCGTGTGGGTGTGCAGATCCGTACCAGTCTCTGTCGCACACCACTGTTCGACGCCTTCGGCCCACGCGTCGGCCAGTGCGAGCCACACCAGTGCATCGGCCGTCTCCGCCTCCGATTGCGCCAGATCGGCCGCACAGACGAGTCCTGCAATCTCGGCGGCGATCGACGACGGCGAGTAGCCTGCCTCCTCCTCCCAGCGTTCTTGGGCGGTTGCGGGGCCGTTTCGTGCGACGTAGTCGGCCGACCGCTTGACGTGGATGTAGTCGTAGCCAACGTCGGCGAACGCAAGGTTATTTTCGGCCAACTGGTAGGCCATAATGAGTGGGAACGAGATGTTGTCGATCTGTTCACCACCCCATCGGGTGAGCCCGTTGACGTAGGTGTTCTGTGGGATGAACCCCTCGTCGTCCTGTTGATACTCGAAAATGAACTCCAGCGCGTCGGTTGCCGTTTTGTAGTCGCCGACGGCCTCGAAGACGGTGAACACCTGATAGAGGTCGCGCGACCAGACGAAGTTGTAGCCGTAGCCTTTCGGCTCGTCGGCGGTGACCGCCTCGCCCCACGGTACCGAGGGGCTGGCAATTCCTGCACCGATGAACGTTTTGTCCTCGACGGCGCGCAGCGCCATGAGACTGCTTTTATACTGCTTGTAGAGCGCGTCGTCGTCGACCACGAAGTCGGGAATCTCCTTATCAGCGAGGAAGTCGATCCATGTGTCGACGTACTCGCTTTTGACCGTTTCGTACTCGCGGGCGAGCGAGCCTTCGGCCTCGCCGAGCGCGGTTGCCGTATCGGCGTTCTCGCCAAACCCGACGGCGACGGTTTCGGTGACATCGCCGGTGCCGACGCGCCCTGCGAGCACGATATTGTCGTCATCAAGCCGATCGTTCGGTGCGGGTCGGGTGCCCGTTGCATAGAGCTTCGAGAGATGTTCGGAGCCCGCACTGCCAACGGTCGCCCAGTCGAAGCGGCTCGTCGTCGTCATTGCGAGCGCGACGCTGTAGACGTCTCCTTCCTCGTCGGTGAGCAACTGGTCGGGACCGGTGTCGTAGGCCTCGGCGTCTCTGGCGGCCAGATGGTAGTTGCCGCTCTCGCCCAGCCGATAGCCGCGGTCACGCGTTCCGGTGTTCGTCAGCGAGATGTCGGCCATTGCATACAGTTCGTACTCGTTTGCGTCGTCGGACCTGAAGTCGACGTGTGCGAGAATGGTGTCGTGTTGTGGGTCGAGCGCGTACTCGATGGTCAGCGACCACTTGTGCCCGCGACCGTCCCCGCGTTCGGAAATAATATGACGGAACAACAGCGCGTCGTCATCGGCGGGTTCGACACGACGTTCGACCGTATCGGCCGCATCGTCAAGCCGCGTTTCGTTGTGCGTCCGGGCCGTATATGTCGATTTCGAACTCGCGTCAACAACGAGAAAATCGACAGTACGGAGATTCATCAGATCGACACGGGGAAACCGAGCCTCGGTCAGCGCGCCCTCGGTCAGTGTGAACCAGACCTTCGAGGGCTCTGGAGATTCGTGATCGGCAACGGTGGCCACGGCGTACTTTTCGCCGGTCGTCCAGCGTGGGCGACTTTCCGGACCGGATGGCGGCGGCGTCGACACCGGCAGCGCGTTCTGTTCACGAAGCACGGCGGTCGCGCGAAGCCGAAGCGCGTGCGACCAGCCGAGCGGAACCGCGCTGTCGACTGTGCCGTCATCGAACACCTGCTCGCCGAGATAGCCCGCGTGCGTCGTCAACGGGCTGTCGGGCAACAGCTGTTTGTAGAGCCGCCCGGCCAGATCGAAACACGCCTCGGCGTCATCCTCGCGGTCGTACTTATCCAACAACACCCCAAGGTCGGTCGCGGCGTTTGCGCCCCACGCGGTCGAGACGGTCCAGATTTTTTCGCCCTGCTGGCCCGCCGACCGCCACGTGTCGCCCTCGAACCGGGCGAGTCCGGCGACGTCGCTGGCGACCGGATCGCGGTATAGCGCCTCATAGAGGCTTTCGACGTGATCGACGAGCCGATCGAGCAGTAGATCGTCGAGCGGCGCGTCGGTCAACCGGTCGTAGGCGATCATTGCATCGACGACGGCGAACGCCGCCGAGTCGATTCGTTCGTCGAGTTTGCCGCTGTTGTTGAGTCGGATTCCATACGCCTGTCGGCTCGGACTCCAGAACGCATCGAAGCCGTCGAACACCCGTGCGGCCTGCGCTCGTGCGTGCGCGCTCACGTCGTCACCGAGCGGCGCAGCCGCGACCGTCGCATAGGCGGAGAGATAGGTCGCTGCCGTGTGGGTAAACCGCCCCGACATGTTCTCCCAGAGGTTCTGACACCGCTCGGGAAGCCCGTCGTCGGCAAGTGTCTCATCGAGAACGGCGAGCGCGTCGGTAATCGTCGTCCGAATCGAATCCTGCAGGTCGTCATCGAGTTCACCGCCGCGTTCGGTGAGCAGCCGCGACAGGAACGTCACCGCGCTGGCGGTTTGGTCGGCCTGATACTCGTCGTCACCGTTGCCCTCGATTCGGCCGTGGGCCCACCCGGGTGCGAGCGAGCCGTCGATCGCCCACGCGCGGTGCGACCACGAGCCGTCGTTCTCTTGGGTTCGACAGAAGAACGCGGCGGTCGACTCGAGATCGTCTTGGAGGCCCAACTCAAGCAGCCGGTCGGCATCGAGCAGCTGTTGGCCGGTTTCAGCCTCGTCGCGGAACCAGGTGTAGCCGTAGCCGCCCGAGTGGCTGTAGAAGGGATCGAACTCGGGGGCGGCGATGTGTGCGCCCGTCGGTGCGGTCAGCAACGACAGTGCCCGGAGATCCGAGCGGACGACGGTGCCGTTCGGTGCGGTATTGGGAACAGAAACGGTCGCCCGCTCACGGCCAGCCGCGCGGATGTCGTCGGCAGTGCGGTGGGCTTCAGCGGCATACCGCAGGTCGGCAAGCGCCTCCTCGCGATCGACGCTATCGTGGTCTGACAGTTGGGTGACGAGCGTTGTTTTTGCGGCGCGTCCCGTTCGTTCGAGCGGCGCGTTGACGACGACATCGCCGCTAAGGTGGGTGTCTTCGAACCGCTGGATAACCGCGTCGCGTGGGAACTCGTAGGCGTCCGAGGAGAGGATTTCGTCGAACCGTTCGGGAATCTGTCCGCGAACCTCCGTGATGCCCGTCGACGCCGTCACGTAGTCGTGTTCGGTTCGGTGAAACACTTCGACGGCGTTGGTACCGTCGGGCCCTGCCCCATCGTGGATGAGTCGGCCGACTTTCGATTCTTTGCCCTCGGGCGCGAAGGTGAGAAATGCGGTCAGCTCGGCGTCGGCGGGAATGGCCCCTCTGAGTTCGATGTGCGTGAGGTGTGCCCGCCCGAGCGTCAGGTCGTACTGGTGGACAGTAAAGCCGTGAGCGTCGTACTCGGTTTCGACGACGTTGGTTTCGCGGTAGTAGTGCTGACGGACGGTCGTGAAATCGTCGAACCACCGGGTGCCGTTCTTGGTTTCGATCCCCAAGCGTGATCGGTCGATACCATGAAGTCCTGAAAGCGCCGAGGAGTAGTCTTGGAGACTTCCTTCGGGATCGACGTACACGAGGCGATCCCCATGAGCCGAAAACGCCCCCTGGGTGGTTCGACACTCTTCGGCGAAGCGTCGACCGCGGTGGCGCTTATACTCATTTAGCGCGGTGCGAAGTCGCATGTGGCCGGTGCTTACACACCCATAACTAAGTATTGGTGGCTTTCGTGCGCCCACCTAACAATAAATAATCATAGTTATACGCATAACAAATCAAAACACTGTGACAACGGCGTGATTTTCTCGTATTATCTCACCGTGTTCAGACGACTATCTGTCACAATTATCGACCCCAGTCGCCAGTACTTTCCGAATACACAAGACCAAAGTAACGGAGTGACAAGATAGCCGTATGAACCATCCAGGCCCCCCGCAGTTCGTCGCGGTTGGTGATGTCGTTCAACTCGCACCGAGAGACCCAGATCCGGATGCAGAGTACCAGTGGACCGTCAGCGAAGCGCCGTTGGCCAGCGAGGCCGACGTCGGTGCCAGTAGTGTCGAACGGTTCGTTGCCGACGTGCCGGGACGCTACACACTCACACTCAAAACACCGGCCGACACCCACACATTGACCATTCGCGCGTTCCCCAGCGATCGCCGCCCAACCGGAGCGGGCGCTGGAACGGGTGGCCAGAGCGGTTACAGCGGCCAGAGCGGTTACAGCGGCCAGAGCGGTTACAGCGGCCAGAGCGGATTCGCCTCGGGATCGGGATCGGGCGCGCTCGGCGCAGCCCCCGGCGAGAGCGGCGGTCGGCCGCGGATTCGTCTCGACGGAGAAATCGTTGGCGACGAGGCCGTCGTTCGCGCAACACCGAAACCACACCCTGATTCGACGATCGATGCCGACGACCTCGACGTGGAGTTCCTGCTCGACGACCGCGATGGCGTGAGCGAGGGCGACGTCGAGATTGATGACCGAACAGTCCGCATTCCGCTCGATGTGATCGACGAGCAAGTCCGTGTTCACGGCGTCGCCATCGGCGAGAGTTACAGCGTTGCCGACGCGGTCGCAATCGAACAACTCGGCGAGGAGCTCGTGACAGACGGCGGTGTCGCTGCAACCGGTAACTACGCCGTCCACCGGCTCAACGATCCGCCCGAATGGGGTAAAGAGGTCACCCTGTACGAGATTTACGTCCGTGGGTTTGCAGCCGACGACGACGAGGCCGATTCGACGTTCGAAGCGCTCGAAAAACGCCTCGACTACATCGAAGACCTCGGCGTCGATTGTTTGTGGCTCACGCCCGTGCTCCAGCATGACGGCGCGCCACACGGCTACAACATCACGGACTTCTTTTCGATTGCCGACGATCTGGGCGATCGAAACGACTACGAGTCGTTCGTGGATGCCGCTCACGAACGCGGGATGTCGATTCTGTTCGACCTCGTGTTGAACCACTCGGCGCGCGACCATCCGTTCTTTGAAGACGCCTACCAGAATCCGGACTCCGAGTACTACGACTGGTACGAATGGCAGGACAACGGCGAGCCGGGAACCTACTTCGGCTGGGAGTACATCGCCAACTTCGACTTTACGAATCTCAAAGTCCGCAAACACCTGCTCGAAGCAATCGACGAGTGGGCCGAGGTCGCCGACGGCTTCCGGTGTGATATGGCGTGGGCCGTGCCCGAATCCTTCTGGAAGGAGATGCGCGAGCGACTCAAATCGAAGGATCCCGAGTTCCTGTTGCTCGACGAGACGATTCCGTACATCGCCGACTTCCATGAGGGGATGTTCGACATCCACTTCGATACGACGCTGTACTTCACGCTCCGACAGGTCGGCGGGGGCCATCAGGACGCCGACGCGATTCTCGATGCGGTCGAGGGACGCAAACGGTCGGGGTTCCCGGATCACGCGGCGTTCATGTTGTACCTCGAAAATCACGACGAAACGCGCTACATCGTCGAGTGCGGCGACGAGGCGACGAAAGCCGCCGCGGGCGCGTTGTTCACGCTTCCCGGTGTCCCGATGCTGTACGGCGGCCAGGAACTCGGCCAGCGCGGTCGACGCGACCACCTCGCGTGGGAGCATGCACGCGACGAGATCCGTGATCACTACGACGACCTGATGCAGCTGAAAAAAGAGCATCCGTCACTGAGTTCGAACGGCGATCTCCAACGGATCGACTACGAAACTGACAATCCCGAAGATGTCGTGGTTTTTGCCCGCGAGAGCGAGGCCGGGCGCTACATCGTCGCGCTCAATTTCGGCAGCGAGACAACGACGGTTGGAATCGACGAACGCGTTGATGCGACCGATCTCGTCTCCGGCGAGTCGCGGGCGGCCGAAGACGGGCTGACCGTCGAGCACGTCGCCGTGTTCGAAGCCGAGGACTGAGTCGACTGCGGTCCCGATTTTTTAGCCATTGTAGACGAGAGCTACTGCGACCATCACAGCGGGCGGACTCACGCAAAAAACGGCTGTCAGTCGATACTGTCCTCCGTCGGCACGCTTGCCGGCAACGTGTATCATCGACATCCATTACATTCTTGTAGGGGTGCTCCAATTGACTACACCAGTAGTATTCAATTCAACCGTCCGCCGGACACCCATTATGACATCGCCACAACTCAGACAGCAGGCAACCGACGATCACCTCGCTTGGCAGGCCGAACTACACGACACACACGACCCGTTCGAGGCGGCCCAACGAACTGCGCCACACCTCGGCGCGCAGCCGCGCGATGACGGAAGCGTGCTGGTCGGCTTTTGGACGCCCGCCATCGTCGAGGCCGGGATTCCCGAAAACAACGTGTTTCTCGAACTGTTCACGCCGACAACGGTGGTCGATCCGGGACAGACCGAAACGACCGCGCGCTTCGAACGCCACCGCGTTCCGCTGCGTCGACATGGCGAGTATCACTGGGGTGTCGTCGACGGTATGCGCGTGGGCACGCGCGAACAACTCGGATCGTTGTACCAGCTTATTTATCGAAAAAACGGACGGACGGTTGCCGGGCGTGACGACAGCCTTGATCGCGACGGCTGGGGTGTCGTGGCCGACCCGATGGCCGACTCAGTGCCGTTCGGCGTCTACGCGCCCGCGGAGTGTTACGATCTCGACCGACTCGACCGCGAGCGCGACGATCGTGCGTACTTCGAGGCGCTCGGCAGCGACGCCGAACGGGTGTCGACTACCGATCACGACGGGTTGCCGCGGGTCGATCCCGCGGTCAGCATGCTCGAAATCCACCCCGGGACGGCGACTGAATCCGGCTCGCTGGCGGGTCTCGCGCGTCGCTACCGCGAAATCGGCCGCAAACAACGTGCCGGCGAGGCGCTGACGCCCGCCGAGCGCAACTTCGTCGGCTACGACGCCATCCAGTTGATGCCCGTCGAGCCACTGACCCAGCGCTACGGCGCGCACAACTTTTTCGATCCCGAGGAGTTCGATCGCGAGCGCGACCACGACACGGTCGAGATCCGTGTCAGCCGGCCCGAGATGATCAACTGGGGATACGACATCGTGATCTCAGCGTTCGCCGCGCCCAACCCGTCGGTGCTCGAAACCGGTCGCCCCGACGAACTCGTCGACTTCATCGCGGCCTGTCACACGCTGCCAGAACCGATCAAAATCGTGTTCGATATCGCACTGGGACACGCCGACAACGGCGCAATTCCGTTGCTCGCCGACGCCTTCTTCGAGGGGCCGGGAATGTACGGTCAGCACCTCGACTACAAAGAGCCGACCGTCCGGGCGATTCTCCTCGAACTTCAGCGACGCAAGATGGATTTCGGTGCCGACGGCATCCGGGTTGACGGCGCACAGGACTTTCGCTACTACGACGCCGAGCGCGACGAGATGATTCACGACGACGCGTTTCTCGCGTTGATGGACGAGGTGACACAGGAGGTCGCCGGCACCGAGTACCGACCATGGATGATCTACGAGGACGGCCGGCCGTGGCCCCAAGAAGATTGGGAGCTCGCCTCGAGCTACCGGAGTCTCATCGAGCAACACCCACACTCCTTCCAGTGGTCACCAGTGACGTTCGCGCACAACACGCCCGCGTTGCTCACCTTCTGGGCGACGAAATGGTGGCGGGTGCGCGAGGTCGGCGACATGGGCAGCCAGTGGCTCACCGGCGTCGCCAACCACGACACGGTGCGCCGGGGAACGCAGGTGCCGGTCGGCGACAGCTGGAACTCCCCGCAAGAAAACCCGAACCTCGGCGAGTCGCTGCCGGAGGCGCTGAACATCGCCTACAACAACCCCGCGTCGTCGATGCTGTTTCACTGCTTGTTGCCCGGCGTCCCGATGGACTTTCTCAATGCCAACATGCGCGGGCCGTGGGGGTTCATCCGTGACACCGACGGCACGTGGAACGTCAAGGTCGTCGCCGAAGAGGCATACTTCGTCGACTGGCAACTCACCGACGAGGCGTTCGCCGACGACCGGTTTTTTACGCGGCTCAAACAACTCGGGTTCGAGAGCCGTAGCGAACTTCGCTCGTTCGTCCAGTCGCTGTCGAGTGCGGTCGAGACGACCGAGTACGACCTCGAGGCGATGGCGCGGCTGCTCTCGTCGCTCGGCACGCCCCTGAACGAGGATGATCTAACATACAAGGATCTCAAGGCATTCGGACAGGCGTGGATGGCCGATGTCGACGAGTTCGCTAACCTCTCACACTGGGTCGACGAACAGGACGACGCGCGAACCGAATTCGATCTGTCGGTACGGCGGTTTCGACAGAACCGGCCGTGGCTCCGCGCGGACGTTGGAGGCGCGGAAACCGGCACAGCGACCACGGCGGCCGGCGAGGGCCTCGAATTCTTTGAGTACCGACATCCAACCGAGGGAACGGTGCTGTACTACGGGCTTCGTGAGTCGCCTGCGGGCGACGAGCAGCTGTTGTTTGCCGCCAACATGGAGGGCGAAACGGTGGCTGTGTCGCCATCGACACTCGGCGACGAGATGCCGGATCTCCCGACCGACGGATGGGTGGTCGAACTCACCGCGCCGGGCGTTGTTCCCGCCGAAACCGAGGGTGTGTTGCTCGAAGACAGCCAAGCAATTATTTGGCAGCGGACGCCCTGAGGCACAACGGCTGTGTCGTTGGAGGCGCGGTGCAGTGTTGGATAGTTGCAACGAAGCGACTCACCTGTTCTTGTGGTCGTATCACGACAAACCGACGACTCGAACGACGCTGTCACCGTCGCGGACTCTCGCCGATACCATTTTTGCCATCGTCGGCGATTGTCAATGGGCATGTACGATCGAATCCTTCTCCCAATCGACACCGAATCGGGAATCGAACGCGCCACCGAACACGCAATCGACGCTGCACAGCGGTACGATGCCGCACTCCACGTGCTGTACGTCGTCGACAGCGACACGTACAGTTCGTATCCGGGTGACGAGTACGTCCACGAGTTCGAAGGTCTTGAGAACGCGCTTGAACAGGCCGGCGAAGAAGCCGTTGAAACCGTCACCCGTCGTGCGAAAAATGCGGGTGTTGAAACGACCGGAGTCGTCGTAAACGGCGTTCCACACACCGAAATTCTCGAGTATGCCGATGAGGCGGAGATCGGTCTCATCGTTATTGGCTCGAAAAACCGCTCCGGCGAGTACCGCAGACTGCTCGGCAGCGTGGCCGATCGGGTCGTCCAGCTCACCGACCGGCCGGTGACACTCGTCAAAACACCCGTCTCGACGGGCGAGAAGCCGACCTGATGCAAGCCGTGTGACGTGTCACCATACAATCTTCCATCTGTTCAGTTTCGGGGCCCTCGTGTGAGTGAGAGACAGACATATTCACGAATCTATACAGTATTTTGTGAAGATACACGAAGATCAATGCCGTTAAGTATGGATGGGTCGTCTGCTGAGTTGCAACACTCACACGGGCGCTGCCCG
>OBKM01000867.1_pt1 | contig 13715 bp, 13 predicted proteins | sample 1519691 | NCBI WGS metagenome assembly OBKM01 (sample SAMEA37050418, study PRJEB22526) | metagenome | biome: saline pan; feature: lake; material: water | place: Egypt | collected 2015 | depth 0.5 m
TTCCGGCGAGCTGTTCGGCGATGTGGCCGCCGATGAAGCCGGCACCACCCGTGACCAGAGTGCGCATTCGAATGCCGGTTCGGCGGTGTCGTACAAAAAAGGGACGGAGCCGGGCCGAAACAGCAGCGTCGCAAGCTCCATAACGCCGTGGCCTAATCGTTCGTCCATGCTCGGTGTGGTGCCCGCGGCGGGCGAGGGGACACGGCTGGGTTCGCTGACTGCCGAGACGCCGAAACCGCTGCTCGAGGTTGCGGGACAGCCGCTGCTCTCACACGTCTTCGAGACACTGCGTGCCAGCGGCGTCGAGAAACTGGTCGTGGTCGTTGGCTACCGTGCCAGTGAGATTCTCGAACGGTACGGCGAGAGTTTCGAGGGGATCCCGATCACGTACGTCCACCAGCGCGACCGGCAGGGCCTGGGCCACGCCGTCGGCCGGGCGGCCCCACACGTCGACGGCCCGTTCGTCGTGCTCAACGGCGACAACGTCGTCGCCGGTGACCTTCGCGAGCCGATCGCCGCCCAGGCACAGGACGGCGTCGATGCGGTGGTTGCCGTCGAGCGAGTTGAGCCGGCGACCGCCAGGGAAACTGGAGTTGTGACCGTCGAGGACGGCCGGGTGACAGAAATTGTCGAGAAACCAGAATATCCTCCCTCGCAGCTGGTCACGACGGGCTGTTACGTGCTTCCAGAGACGGTGATCGATGCCCTCGGTTTGCTTCGTCCCTCCGGCCGGGGCGAGTACGAGCTGACCGACGCCGTGGGAGTGCTCCGCCGTGCCGGGCTGTCGGTCCGGGCAGTCGAGCTCGACAGCCCGCGAGTCAACGTCAACACGCCCGCGGATGTCGAGCGTGCAGCGGCGCTGCTGTCCGGTGGCGAGCACTGAGCCGGGTTTTGAGGCGAATGCCACGGGGCTTGACCCCGAGGTGGTTCACATGTAGCCCAGATCCCGCAGCCGCTGCATCAGGTCTTCTTTGTCCTGTGCCCGGCCGGCACGCTCTGTCGTCTCCTCGAGATTCTGTAGCCATGCTGGCTCGTCTGTCGTCTTCTCGGTCGAGACCTCAGAGCCAAGCGAGCGAAAGCCCGAGACGTACTTCTGAGAGATGGGGATAGACTTTCAGGTCACGCCATCCGGGAGATCCCCGGCCGACTGAGGGACGTGTCCGGCCGGAAACGCGTCGACTTCCTCCGGAACGACATACTGCCAGAAGGTGTCCCAGAGATCCCGCTCGGTGAATTGCAAGATCGGGTGAATCCGGTCGTGTGGCGGGTAGATGTCGGGATCGTGTCGCGGCGAAAAAAACGTCTCGTCGGCCCGTGCCTCCTGTTCGTCCCAGCGCACGCCGGAGATGACGCCGTCGATCTCCAGAGCCTCGAGTGTGTCGTTCAGCGCGACGGTCTTCAGGAGGTGGTTGCCGACGTAGGTGTCGAGCAGAAACGGAAACGTCTCCGCCTCGTACTCGAGGATGTCACGAACGTGGTACTGGTTGTGCTCGTCGAGTGCCTCGACGGGAATCTCGTCGCCGGGCTCTAGGTCGTTTGTCTCGACGTACGCACCGATATCCCCATTGCGCGCGTACACGAGTTCGATCTCCCACGTGTCGGCCCAGCGCTCGACGAAGTCGGTGATCTCGTCGAAATGCTGAAAATGATCGATGAACACGGCCGTCGGCTTCTCGAAGCTGAACTCGTCTGCGACCTCGTTGATGAAATACAGCGTGAGCGTCGAGTCTTTTCCGCCGGTCCACATCACCGCGGGATTCCGGTACTCCTCGAGCTCTGTGCGGGTTACCTCGATTGCCGTCTCGATTTTTGCCTGGAGTGATGGGTACGTCTCCGGTGTCTCCCCCTGGCCATCGGTGTAATCGACATCGACGTGCGCGGGGAAGCCTCTTCCATGTGCTGGGCTCACCCCGTATGAATAAAAAGCGTTGTGTCCCGGGCTCAAGACAGGAACGGGACATCGAGCGGAAGGTTGCGGTCGACGGTCTCGCGAAACTCCGCCGAGATACCGAGCAACACCAGAACGTAACAGACTGCACCCAGGGTGACCAGCGAGAGGACGATCGCGGCGTTGTGGGCAAGGAGTTCGGTGCGTTCCACGAGCTGGCGCCCGCCGAAGACGATCACACCCATCAGCAGTGCGGCGACCCACTGACGGGTGAGCTGGGCACCCGGGAGATCGAACGAGATCAGCTGTCCGAGCATGTAGTAGGCAAGCACGAGCGAGACGCTCGTCGAGACGACCGTCGCGACCGCGGCGCCTTCGATGCCGTACAGCCAGATCAACACGACGTTCAGACTTGCGTTCAGCCCGATGAACACGGCGTTGACTCGGAACGCGAGGTCGGGACGATCGAGCCCGTTGAGTCCCCCCATCAGCTGTTTCTGATACGAGTTCAGTAGCACGGCAAAGATCAACAGTCCGAGTACAGCCGTTCCCTCGACGAACTCCTCGCCATACAGCTGGAGCAGACGGTCAGAGAGCACGACACCGCCGACGAGTCCGGGGATGGCGATGAGCCCCGTGTAGGCGAGTGCATCTTCGAGCATGTCGACGGCGGCCCGGGCCGACTCCTGCGCGGAGGTGTAGCTGACCTCCGGGAACACCGCGGATCTGACTGCGCCGCCAAACAGGTCGAGAAACTTCGCCAGAGACCACGCGACCGAGTAGACCCCGACCAGCGAGGTCTGGACGAACACGCCAAGCAGCAGGATGTCGACCTCGTTGAACGCACGGGATCGGAGGCTGCCAAGCCAGGAAAACTTCGCGTAGTCGAACAGGCTCCGGAAGTGATATCTCTCGGGCCGGGCCGGTCGGGTCGCGACCCACAGCAAGCCGACGAGCCCGACCAGAAGACCGCCGAGCGCGTAGCCGACAAGCATCCCCAGCAACCCGTAGCCAAAAAACACCAGCCCAATCTGAATGAGACTCTGTCCGCCGATCTTGACCGGGTCGAGCAGTCCCGCGATGTGGACCTTTCGCTCGCCTTTCAGCGTACGAAACATCGTCCTGTAGAACAGCTTGATGAACACGATTGCGACGACGAACCAGACCACCGAGAGCGCGACGTACTGGTCGAACTCGGTGATGTAGGATTCGAGCAGCGAGCGTCCGAGGATGGCTGCGATCGAGACGACCGTGGCAAACAGGACGACCGACGTGACTGCAGCCGTGAGATACTCGCCTCGCTCGTCACCCTCGCTAATCCGCTTGATCGTTGCACTGCCGATCCCCAGGTCAGCAAAGAGGATGAGCCACCCCACAACTGTCAGCACCAGTGCGTACAGACCGATCACCTCGGCCCCGAGTTCCCGGGCAAAGTAGAGTGTGGCCAGAAATCCGAGTCCCGAAGCAAGAACCTTCGAGAGAAAGACGATGGCGGATGTTTGGCCGAGTTTCATGGCTGTTGTGTCACTGGTGGCGTCTCCAACCGAGCGATTGCAAGCAGATAGTGCTGTCCAATAAGTATTTCGTCACTCGGCCCGGGTGGTCTTAAAATGCACACCGGACGGACTCCCTCTTCGCAGACTGAACTGGTGAGGTCACGGAACACGGCTTTGGCTTCCAGTTTGTCCAGCACCTTCGTGCCCGAACACTCCCGCAGCAATGGCAAGAGTATTTTTACACTCGATTAAAACACCATGATACATGGCTGAGTTTCTCCTTCTTTGCGGACAAGACGGCGTGACCGACACCTACACCCCGGGAAATCTCGAGGCTATTGCAGATAGAATTCTTCCGAGTAACGCGCCACGAAACGTCGATATCGTCCGTAACGATGGCGTCGTCAGCTGTGCGATTAATGCGCCAGATTCGTTGGCAACCCATGGAGCAAGCGTCTGTCTGGGTCAGATGATTCCTCCCAGCGAGGACTGGCACGAACCCGGCGCGTCCCGTCCGGACGGGAGCTACGGAATCGCTCGAGTCGACGCTACCAGTGTTGAACTGGTCGCTGACGTAACTGCATCGCGGACGCTGTACTACCGACTGTTCGATGATCTCTTCGTTGCGTCGTCTTCACAGCGTGCGATCGGGCACTTTGCCGACGAGTTCGTTCTTAATGATACCGCAATTGCGTGGATGATATCTAACGGCAATCTCGGACCGGAACAAACCTGGGACGAGCGGGTCGACCACGTGTTACCGCACGGAACTGTCAGACTCGACCGGTCCATCTGGGACCTGACAGCGTCGACGAACCCGGCGACGTTCGATCCGACCGACGAACCAACGTCGATTCACCGCGACCGGCTCGTTGCTGCGCTCGACGACACGTTTGGGGCTCTCGATATCGACACGGCACGCTGGGAAGTCCCGCTTTCCGGCGGGCTCGACAGCCGCGAGATTCTACGCCGAGTTCGCGACTCTGATGGACCACGTGCCATCACCTGGGGCACCGACGAAGCGCTCGAGAATCCCGAGAGCGACGCAGTACGAGCCCGGGAGTTAGCAGAGGAGTACGACGTCGATCACCGGTACTACTCGCTTCCAGTAGCGCCCGACGATGCCGAGACTGTGATCGAACGGTTCGTCATCGCCAGTGAAGGACGAGTTGACAACATCTCTGGCTATCTCGACGGGTTCGACGTATTTGCAGATCTCACGCATCGTGGTGTAGAGGGACTCATCCGTGGCGACGAGGGATTTGGCTGGAAAACCGTCGGATCCTCTCAGGGAGTGCGACAGGTAATCGGAGCCAGGATGGTCGACGATCTGAACATATTCGATTCGATATCCGTCCCCGGAGAACACCGACAGGAACTTCCAGGGCGTCTGACCCGCGCACCGAGAGAATCCGTAGCCACCTGGCGCGATCGACTGTATCACACCTACCGGATCCCCATCCTGCTTGCAGGTTTGACATCGCTCAAAACGCCGTATATCGAGGTTGTAAATCCGTTCCTCACTCGGCGAACACTCGAAACCGTGCGGCGGTTCCCGGACGATCTGCGGACCGAAAAACAACTTTACACCGAGTACGTCAAGGAGCAAAGCCCCGAGGTTCCCGTGGCGACACAATCGGCGAATCCGGACGCAGAACAGTTTCTCGCACGTGACGAGGTCCAGGCGTTCCTGAAGACCGAACTGGACACAGACCATGCACGGGAGATTTTCGGAGAAGAGCTCGTGGACTACGCAGTTGAGGGCCTCTCAGATGGGAACGGTGCCGGTGAGACGACCGAGTGGACATTCGATGCTGTCAAGCGTCGCGTCGGTCGTCGACTACCGACGTCGATGATCAGAACCATCGTAACGTACACTCCGGTTGATAGACCAGTGAGTTCAGTGTCAAAATCTCGGTTGGCATTTCGATTATACATCATCAGTACGATGACCGAGCGCCTTGTGAACGACGCCAATCAGTTGTAGAACGAACGAACAGAACAGCTTGCGTGCTCATGGGCTACGTCTCGGAAAGGAGTGAAATTTCAGCTACATATCCAGGGCTCGCCGCTCTCTTGCGCCCCATCTTCCAGAGGAGCATCGAAATACCACCAACGGGTGGCAGGTACGTACACTCCTCCAGCAGCAGCTCTGTTTCAGTGATGGATATTACCTGTTCGAGGTTCATAGGGTCCACCCAGCAGGTGTGGGTCGGATTCCTCGACTGTCTGAACAGCGCTCTTCTGAAATAAGCGAACCCTTCTGGATTCGGAGTAGTAAGTATGAGTTTCCCACCAGGAGACAGATTACGTTCTATATTTGTGATAAAATTTCCAATATTCTTCAGATGTTCGATGACTTCTCCGGCAACAATAACATCAAACTCTGTTGATGATTCAAACGCCTCTGCATCACCAACACGGACATTGTACCCTTCTTCACGCATCTTGCTGATCTCTTCTTCGAGGATATCGATCCCCTGTATTTCACTTTTTGTATTCTCTATGAGATGATCGTGTAGATTTGCCTCCCCTCGTTTCTCTTCATTGTGTCTGGCACATCCAATATCTAGAATGTGGTCTGCGTCTTCAGGTATTCGAGCTAAAATCGCATTGAACCGAATCCCTGCCGACTTCCCCATACAACAGCACTCTGCCTCGGTGGTGTAAATAGCTTCGGGTTGTTATTCAAGTTAGCAATTCAACGAAAACCTTACACGAACGCTGTTACAACCGTGGCCAAATGCGAGTCGCCATTATTCTCAAAACGTTCCCTCCGGACGTAATCGGCGGGATGGAGACCCAGACGAAGCAAATGGCGACGGAACTCCACCGGAGAGGCCACGAGGTGACGGTGTTCACGAAGCGGTTTGGCGACCACGATGACGGCGACGCTCCCTACGAGGTGGTTCGTGTCCGGAACTGGCGAGTGAGTCCGTTCGTGAGTGACCTCACCTTCCTCGTGTTTGCTCTGTTCGCTCTCATCCGTCGTCGCGACGAGTTCGACATCGTTCAGTGTATGATGCTCTACCCGGTCGGTTTTCTCGGCTACGTGCTCAACCGACTGGTCGATATGCCATACTTCGCGTGGATTCGTGGGGGGGACTACTATCTCATGAACGATGTTCGATGGAAACGCTGGATGATGCGACAAGTGCTCGAAGACACGCTCGTGCTCGCACAGTCAGGGGAGATTCGGGCCGACGTCCTCGCCGATTTCGACGATATCGAGTGTAACATCAAGATACTCGGTAATGCCGTATCCGTCCCCGACGAGACGGCCGCAGGAACGGAACTCCTCTACGTCGGCCGACTCGCGCCGAAGAAAGGGGTCGACTATCTCATCGAGGCTGTCGCGGAGATCGATGCATCCCTTACGGTCGTCGGTGACGGCTCCGAGCGGACCCGACTCGAACGACTCGCCAGAGAAACCGGTGCAGATGTCACGTTCGAGGGAGAAGTTTCTCCCGAGGCGGTCCAGCGATACTACCGTTCGGCAGGAGTGTTTGCCCTGGCATCCACGGAGGGTGAAGGGATGCCAAACGTCGTCCTCGAAGCCATGTCGTGGGGATTACCGGTCGTTGCGACGGACAGTGGAGGCCTTCCGTCCCTCATCGATGATGGACACAACGGCTACATCGTCCCGATGCGCGACTCGCACGCTCTGGCCGAGAAACTCGAGATGCTTCTGGCTGACGACAAGCACAGAGCCGAACTGGGAGAAAATGCACGAGCGTTCGTGGCCGATAACCACTCCTGGGAAGTAATCTGTTCGAAACTGGAAACTCACTACGAACGACTCATCTGACCAGTCGACGATTCCATCGACCCGGGGGTCGTTTCACCTGCGTATCCACCACTCCACACCAATCGGAGATTGGAGCCGGTCCGATTCCGGGTCTGAACCCACTTTCGACCGATTCGGCTGCGGGCGACTGACAGCCGGTCTGTGGTGCGTGACTGCGCCTCTCGGTGGCAGACTACGCGAGACCGATTTTATTAATAGCCGAGCCTCCGAGTCCGCACACGAATGCTCGTATATAAGCGGGTGGAGCGACTCTCTACCCCGGACGATACAATCCTCGATGTCGGAGCAAAGGGTGGCAGTAATCTCACCGGAACTGAAGCCACTGTGGTCGCAGTCGATATTGAGTTTTCCCGGTCCACGAACGATTCTGGAGTCGAGTATCTGTACGGCGACGGGCGAATGCTTCCGTTCGACGATGGTGTGTTCGATTACGTCGTTCTCAATCAGGTGATCGAACACGTCGATGGGCGGGAATCGCTTTTCAGAGAAGTAAAACGAGTACTGAAGACAGGAGGGGCTGCACTGTTTTCGTTTCCGAACAGGTTGACATTCAACAAACCACATGGACTGCCGCGGTTCTTGTCGTTGCTTCCGAAACCGATTGGACTCCGTGTCGGCCGGCTGTTCCTAGAGGAGACACAGTACGAGTATTACAGGGATGCACTGTTTCCGCTATCCCCAGTCGGGGCCCGATTGGAGCTGAGAAAACAGTTCGATAGTGTTCGGTACGTCACGGTTGAGGAATCAGTAGCAAGCAAGGAGATATACGGGCACCGTCGTGCGCCACGACTCTTCGTCGCCGCTCTACCCTTCATCGCACTGTTGACTCAGTTCGTGGTGTTTCGCTTCCTGTTCGAACTTGTTTGGGGCTACGTCAGCTACGAATGCCGGAAGTCGTAGTTTGTAAAATCTAGGCTCTTACCCAATTCAGTGAAACACGGATACCTCAACCGTGGTTGATAGATCGAGGTGTGCAAGACTTAGAACGTCTATACAGCAATTGGTGTAGATATTCGATAAAATGGTGTAGGCGCTTCAGGGGTAACCGGCGTAAAATCCGGATGGAGCTGTACGACGAGGGGGATTCAGGGACGGTCGTCATTGATAGTCCTACTCGACATATTGGTATGCGGTATCCAGCACGTCGACAGCAGTTTGATGTGCGAAAGGGAGGTAGCTAACTGCGAGTAAGGCCAATATGCGTGGATCGCTATCTTCGGAATCCTGTAGCTGAGTCAATATCTGTCGCGCCCGCCTATTCCGACCGTTCTGTAGCAATCGCTTTGCATATCGATAATCCGCCTCCATGAGCCGGTCCTCTCGGTATTGCTTGAGTTCATTAAACGCATCGGTCAGTTTTTTGATCGACTGCTGCTCGCTTTTCCAGACAAGCTCAAGATCAGCTGTTAGCGAGTCAGGCCGAAGGTGTTTGATAGCAAGCGGTTCATCGATTTTTACCGGCTCATGATCGCGGAGGATCCGTGTCCACAAATGCGCATCTTCCCTGGCACCTAATTCCTCGTCAAATCGCGTCTCGGCGACGCACTCGTAGTGAACGACAACCGTTCGCGAGCCGATTCCGGTCTTTTTGCGAAAATAATACTCGTGCGGGGATTCATCGTCGGGAAACGTGATACCCGTTCGGTGCTGACGTTCGCCACCTTCGGTAATTTGGTATTCCTCACAGAACGCGAAACTAGCGCCTGTGTCCTCTAATTTCGAGAGTTGTCGTCTGAGTTTGCCCTCAAGCCACTTGTCGTCAGCGTCAAGAAAAGCGATATACTCCCCAGTCGCCGCGTTGATCCCGACATTCCGTGCGGCACCGGGTCCATTCGGCGGCGTCGTAAGATGTTCGATACAATCGTGTTCGTTCGCAAGATTCGCTGCGACAGCACTATCGTCACTATCGACAAGGAGGATCTCGACTGGGTCGTAGTCTTGAGACAGGGCACTCTCGACTGCCCGTGGCAGGTATTCGTCGTCGTTGTACGTAGGGATAATAACTGAGACGAGATCATCTTCCATACCAGTCATTTGTTTAGCACATCATTAGAAATTTGGGATAGATACTAAGTGAACAAGGAATGTGAAGACAACGGAACCGAGGGTTTTCGCTGTCGCCAAAGTGAATCGGTGTGGTGAATATGCACCTTCCATCTTGCACGCCAACCAGTAACAATATCGCTAATCTGACTGTTGTTTCACCAGGTTAGGCAAGAGCCAAAATCTATTGTCTGATCGGTATATTCGGCAGTCCGATGGTACTCGATTCTCTAAACCATACCCAAACGCTTCGCTGAGACCGTCGGCTATTCATGACAGTACGAACCGCTACCGATTGTCGTTTGTGAGTGATTCGATATCCGGGTGTGACACATCCACCGTATCCACTGCTGCACCGGAGATCGAAAATCGTCTGTCCTCGAGCATCGTTTCGAACTGGTCGTTTCGCACATACCGAGTAACTTCGTCACGAATCTGTTGCCACAGTTCGTGACGGACCATGATCCGGACAGGAACGGCGTCGACTCCAGCAATACGTGCAATCAGCAGTCGGTGTCGCCCGTCGTCGAGAAAGAGGGTCCCGTCACGACCGACGTGGACGGTGATTTCGTGCCGGATGATCGACGAGCCGGTGAGCCGGGGACAGAACGCGTGCCCGCCATCCCCGACTGTCTTTGTCCTCTCCTCGGAAAGCTCCGCCTGTGTCAGATACTCCCCGCGGGCGAACGACTCGTACAGCCGGTCATACAGCGCGTACTTCCGGTTCAGGGCCTTCTCTGTCGGATATCGTATATGATCGCCGTCTCTGATTTGTTCGACGCTTCGTTGGTATCGCTCCGTCTCACTCCATGGGACCCCGTTCTCGAAGTGTTCGACAAAGGTTTGGTATAGTTCTAGGTCTTCGACCGTCCGCTTCGCGTTCTGGTCCCAGTCACCACCGACAACGCGCCCGGTATCCCGGAGCAAATCGAAGTGCTTCCTGGCGATTGACCGTGTCACCGAATCCGGGTCGATCCAGTACAGCCGCCGCGGATACAGCGGTGCGACAGTCTCGGCAGCCCGGACGTTCCGTCGGGTATGATACTCGAACACGATATGTTCGTAGGTGTTCCAGGCCCGATTGACGAACCACCGGCGAAGTCCGCCACCGCCTGCCAGTTTTCGCAAGGCGAGTCGCGACTTCCCCCGAATACTGCCGCTCATCGTTCCCGCACGTCCGTGATACTCCGGGTCGTCTGTTCAACCGTTCGATTCGACCTTCTCCGGTAGTTTCTTTGTCCCTGCATCTGACGAGTCCCTCACAGCGTCTCGAGTATCTCACGATACCGTTCCACGGCGGCCTCGAAGCTGTACTCCTGCTCGATCAGTTCCCGCCCGTTCTCGCTGACTGCCGGTAGCTCTTCCGAGCGGAGTATCTCGGTGATCCGCTCGGCTATCGCTGCCGGCTCGGAAGTCTCAAGCAGGAAGCCGGTCTCGCCCTCCCGGATCAGGTCCGGCACCCCAGAGACCGGCGTCGCATACACCGGAGTCCCACAGGCCATCGACTCCAGAATGACTGTCGGCAGTCCCTCGGTGGGTTCCGAGAGGAGCACGAGCAACCGGAAATCGTTCAGCTCACGGGGGACGTCCTCGCGGTCGACCCAGCCAGCGAATTCAACCTGCGAGTCCGCGCGCTCAGCGGCGAGTTCCCGTTCGAGCCACAGCCGGAGATCACCGTCACCGACGAACCGGAACGTGAACCCCTCGGGCAGCTCTCTGGCCACGTCGGCGAGCGTCCGGATTCCTTTCTCCTCGTCCAGTCGACCTAGAAATCCGACCGTCTGTTCGCGCTCCTCGAATTGGCGCTCCGGGCGAAATCGCTCGGTGTCGACGTACCGTGCGCCCCGGGGATAGAGCTTCTGCTCGAACTCATCGAGCCCGAGTTCCGAGGCCATCGCGGGGGTGTAGGTGACGATACCGTGAGCGAGATGATAGCCGGCACGTTCGAGCATCCAGACGCTCCCGGCGAGCACACGAGCGACCGGCACAGGAACCCGTTTTTCCCAGTGAAGTCGCAGCGTCAGCGGGACATCACCTTTCGGTTCGACCACCACCGTCCGCCCGATTGCCCTGGCCACCAGGATGGGCAGCAAGTACGAGACGGCCCCGTAAAACAGCACGGTGTCCTCGTCACGCCGGGCGATAATTCGGCACATCCGGAACTGATTGGCGAGAAACCGGGCTGCAGCAACCGGTATTGACTCACCGGCCCCTTTCTTCGAGAGCTCGAGCACGCTGTGCTCCTGTCGAACGGAGGAGTCCTCGGACAGATTCATCGTCACGAGTGCAACAGAGGTTAGCGCCCCGAGAATGTCGAGGAGTGCCTCGACGTGGTTCTCGCTCGCCGGTGCGAGCGGATGCGTGATGACCAGAATATCGTCGTCAACCATTCGACTGTGGATTCTCAGGGTCGACGTAAATACACCTCGCTCTCGCTGGGGCAGCACTGGCTCGCGTCGACCGATCACTCACGCTTCCCGAACAGCGCATGACGAACGGCCTCGGACAGATATCCCACTCCGACGGCGCCAGTCAACACGATCACCATCGCCAGCTGGCCGACCTCCTCGCGCGAGGGCGACCGACCGATGGATTTCGTCCGCAGCGGAAGATGTTCGAACAGTAACTGCTGCAAGTAGCCCATCTCGACACCGATGGATGCTGTCGATCTCGTATCGAGCTGTCGTTTCGACCGGCCCTGTTCGATCGCCGTCCAGACCAGCCACGGGAGCCGTGTCCGGTAGTCGAACGTCTTGTGTGCAACGACTGCATCGGGCGTATAGACGATACCACGTCCGTATGCGGCCTGCAGTCGCGTGCCGATCTCGGCGCCCTCGGAGTGGCTGTAGGAGTCGGCTGTCGGCCCGAACGAGGTGTCGAACCCACCGAGTTCCAGAAACACCTCCCGTCGAACGGAGAGATTCGACTCGAAGGTGTTCCGGACCTCTTCGCCCGGCTCTGCAAAGCCGTCGCGTGTCACGCCGACGAGCCAGGAGAACTCCGCGGGAAGAAACCACGGTCTGCCGGCGACCTACTCTGGGACCATCTGTCCGCCGACGGCGACCGCATCGGTCTGCTGGTAGACCGCGACCAGTTCGGCGATCCAGTCCGGGTCGGCGACCGCGTCGTCGTCGATGAACGCGACGACATCGCCCGACGCCAGCTCTGCACCTCGGGTCCGGCTGTAGGAGGCTCCGCGGTTGGTCTCATTACAGTGAATACGGACCGTCTCGCGGTCGCCAAACGCCTCGACTGCCCGCTCGTGGACCGACTCGTTACCGTCGACGACGAGTACGACCTCTACTGGGTCGTAGCGCTGGCCGAGTACACTCTCGACTGACTCACAGAACGCCTCGAACCGCTCGCTGGAGGAGGTCGCGGCGACGACCGAGACTTTCATTGCTCGCGTGTTTCCTCCGTCAGCCCTCGGGGAGTTTCGATCACCGAGTCACTCCGTCCGCTTCACATCGTCCAGCATCAGCTTCCGGAGCACGTCGCCGTAGGCCGCGTGATCCCGGCCCCGATCAACACGCCGAAGATCGTGACGATCGCAAAGCCCTGCAGATCACCCAGACTCAACACCGCCAGCGGACTCATCGCGATGATCGTCGTCCCTGCCGCCATCCAGATGATCCAGAACGCCTTCCGGAAGCGGTTCCGAAAAATTCTGCCGGTTTCTACCTTCTGCTTCCGCTGTAAAATCTCGTCGGCCATGATGATCAGCTCGTCCACGAGTCCGATATCGAGCACAGGCCGCTGCATATCGCGTTTCGATTCAAACGCTCCATGCAGCGAGACGGACTACGACACGCCCTGCGAGAATCATATCGAGAGCTCTCGCGCATCGTGGGCCGACGATGAATATCGACCTCGTAACACACCGCTATCCGCCGGACGTCGGTGGCATCGAACGTCACGTGCAGGAACTGGCCCACTATCTCGTCGAGTCCGGTCACGAGGTGACCGTTCATGCCACGCGATGGCGGCGGGGTCAGCGGAAACAGTCGATGGACGATGTCGTTCCGGCTCGACGCTATCGGGCGCTTGCGCCGGGTGAGGGATACTGTCTTTCGCCGGCGATGACCGCCGTCGCGAACCGCTCGACGGCCGACGTGATTCATGCACATGGCTATCACGCGTTTCCGCTGTTGTTTGCTGCGGTGGGTGCGCGAGAGACACCGTTCGTTGCGACACCTCACTACACGGGCCGTGGATCAACGCGACTGCGCAACCTCTTTCACCGTGCCTGTACGCCCTTCGGGGGTCGGGCGCTTCGAACTACCGACGCGACCATCGCGGTCAGCCAGTGGGAACAGGAGCAGCTCCGGACCCAGTTCAGTTGTGAGTCGGTGGTCGTCCCGAACGGAATCGACGTCGAATCGTTCCGAGACGCCGACCCGTACGAACACGATCGTCCGTACCTGTTCTCCATCGGCCGCCTCGTCGAGTACAAGGGTGTACAGCACGCGATTCGAGCCAT
>OBKM01000868.1_pt1 | contig 13696 bp, 11 predicted proteins | sample 1519691 | NCBI WGS metagenome assembly OBKM01 (sample SAMEA37050418, study PRJEB22526) | metagenome | biome: saline pan; feature: lake; material: water | place: Egypt | collected 2015 | depth 0.5 m
GCACGTCGACGCGCCGGCGGGCGCGGAGATCCCGATCCCGGCACACGTCTCGGCCGCCCTCGACTCCCGCGGCGTGAACGCCGCCGACAGCGTCGTTAGACACGCCGTTATCGCGGCGTTCGACCCCGACGTCACCCGACGCGACGGTGCGCGGTCCGCGGTGCGGGCCGCGGCCGAACGGGGCCCGGTCGGCCTTTGTTCGAACTGTGCGGTCCCCGAGCTCGTCCCCCGGGCGCTGATCCGCGCGGGGCTCCGTGGCGAGTTCGACGCCGTAACGACGAGTGTCGGATGCGGCTGGCGGAAACCCCATTCGAAGACGTTCGAGGCCGCCGCCGAGGCGCTCGGTGTCGAACCCGCGTCCCTGGTTCACGTCGGGGACGATCCGACCACCGACGGCGGCGTCGTCGACGTCGGTGGACGCTTCGTCGATGTGACGGAGACGCCGTTGGCGTCGATCGCGGGCGAGCTCGAGGCCGAACCCTAACCGGCGTGACGCTCAGTCGGCGCTCTCCAGGGCCGGACTGGACGTCCGTCCGACCTCACGCCTGCTCGATCCACGACTCGTCGATCCGCCCATCCGCGACCAGTTTCTCCAGATGCGCCCGAACGGTCGCGCGTGCGAGACCCTCGACGCCGGACAGGTCCTTGTCGTAGGCGGCGGCGAGCACCCCGTCGACGTCTGTCGCCCCGTTCTCGACCGCCGCGAGTACCGCCTCCTCGCGTTTCAGTCGGTGGTCGATCAGTCGCTGGCAGGCGCTCTTCGGGTCGTCGATGACGGAACCGTGGCCCGGGTGAAGCCGGTCGTACCCGGCGTCACGGACTCGTTCGAGACTCGCGAGGTAGTCGGCGATGTCGCCCTCGGGCGCGCCGACGACGACGCTTCCGGTCGCGACCGCCACGTCCCCACAGAGCAGCTCCCCCGGAGCGTCCGGGCCGCCCCCGAACGCGAAGGCGACGTGGTCCGGCGCGTGACCTGGGGTGTGGAGGACGCGGACCCCCGTCGATCCGAGGCGATCACCGTCGCGGAACGTCGCGTCCGGATCGACTCCGGTTGCCGTCTCGAAACGGTCGGCGTGCTCGGCGTGGGCGTACACTCCCGCGCCGGTACGGTCGGCGTACGCGGTGACCGCACCGACGTGGTCCGGGTGGGTGTGAGTGACGGCGATGGCGTCGACGTCTTCCGCCTCGATCGCGGCGTCGAGCGCGTCCGTCTCGGCCGCCGGATCGACGAGGAGCCCGTCGACGAGGTAGGCGTTCGTCGTCCCTGTCGGTGCCCGCGTGTCGACCGGGATCTCGAACCGGGTCGCTCTCGGCGGTGCTCTCGAGGATCCCGGCGACACCCTCAGTCCCCCCGCCCGAGTGGGGAGCGCGCGTCCGGCCCGGGGCCCGATCCCGGTGCGTTGCGGCCAGGGATCGACACGGCGGTGTCGCCGGCGACCGCGAACCGGGAGAGGTTCGCGACGCCAGCGTCGACGTCGCCGGCGGACTGGTAGGGGCGACCGACGACGATGTCACCCGCTTTGCTCCGATTGATCCCGGGGATCGCGGTCAGCTCGTCCATCGAGGCTGCGTTGATATCGAGCGGGTATGGGACGCCGGTGACGGACCGGTAGCCGTGATCGGTGATCGCCACGTCGATAGCGGTCCCGAGCTCGCGCTCGCCGGGGACGGCGACGAGCAGCGCGTACGTCCCGAGCTGCCGGCCGAACGTCTTCCCGTCTTGGTGGTACTCCAAGTGGACGTCGGGCAGGACCGTTCCCGGCGGCACTACCCGGTCGAGCATCGGATTGTCGATCGTCTCGCGGACTTCGCGCTTGTACGCCTGAAACCGGTCTTTGTGCTCTTGGGCGACCTCCGCGCCGGTCTCAGCCATCTCCGTCCCCGCGAACGCCATCACCTGCCGGATGTTGATCCGGCGGAGCATCAGCCCCTCGTCGTAGACGGACTGAAGGAACCGCTTGTTGTGTTCGTACGTCTCCGGACGCTCGCCCGTCAGCCCGTGGACGAGGTTGATGCCGGGGAGGAGCTTCGGGAGCCGCGGTGAGGCGTTCGGACCGGTCGAGGGGCCGTACCGATACTCGTCGTTCGGGCCCGGGACGCCTTCGGGCGCGCCAGCCGGATCGTCGCCCGGTCGCCACCCACCTTCCTCGTTGACGACGCGAACGGCCTCCAGACACTCCTCGGCGGTGACGAGCAGGTTGTTCTGTTCTTGCACGACCGGATCCGCGGATTCGAGCCCGAACGCCGCCGTGTCGCCCGGCGTGTTGTGCTCGGCGATGACCCGGATCGCCTCTCGGGAGGCGTCGGGGTACTCCGTGATCGTCACCGGGTTCATGTTGTCGAGGTGGAGCGTCCGCAGGTCCGGCGCAACCGCGCGAATGCCACCGTACAGCTCGCGTAACGCGTCCGGGTTCGGCGCCTCGCCGTCGCCGCCGAACGCGAGGATGTCGGCCTGTCGTCCGAGCCGGAAGTGTTTCACCCCCCGATCGGAGAGCGCGTCGACTTCGTTGACCACCGACTGCGCCGCTCTGAACGCGGGATTGCCGTACAGTGGCTCGGTACAGAACGAACAGCGGTACGCACACCCCCGAGAGGTCTCCATCTCGCAGATGAGGTAGTCGGGGTGGTTCGGGTGCTGTTCGACGACGAACGCCCCCTTCGACGCCCAGCGGTCCACCTCCGTGTTGTCGCGCATCCGGTTGTTGAATCCCTCGAGCCCGGAGTCGACGAGGTCGTACGCGGCGGCCTCGACGTCCCCTTTGGCGACGAAATCGTAATCGAGGTCGTCGCGCTCCATCTCCTGTGCCCCGGCGTTCTCCTCGCCGACGCCGAACCGTACCGGGCCGCCGAGCAGCGTAACGCCGTCGGCGGTCCAGCCCAGCTCGCGAACCTCGTCGGGTTCGGCGGGCGTCCCGCCGACGTACTTTCCCGGAACCGTCATCCCGCCGACGTAGACGAACAGGTCGGCGTCGGCCACGTCGGCGTGTTTCGACCGGTCCTCGCGGAGCTCATCGATCGTGTGGTAGGTGATCGCCGACTCGGGAACCCCCGCGTCGACCAGCGCGCCGGCCGTGTACCGCGGATATGTCGAGACGTACGGCGGCACGCCGAAGTGTGCCGGTTCGTCGACGTAGCCGTCGACGATGGTGACGGAGAGGTCCGTCGGCCGCGGCGGGACGGACCCGCCGCCGGACGCGGGCGGAGCGGTCATATCAGCCTCCCGTACTCGGTCGAGACGGAAAACGCGTGCGGATGGATGGGGGTGTCGTTTCCCGCCGCGTGATTTATACGTACGGCGACTGGATCGGTCGCTATGCCCGCTGAAGCGCCCTCCGGCCGCCAGCGACTCGCCAGCTGTCTTGCCTTTGGCCTGCTCTGTCTGTTCGCTGTCGTCCAGTTCGCCGCCACCGACCCCCGACCGTGGGGGGTCGCCGCCGGCTGGGCGACAGCGGCCGTCATCGTCTTCGGACCGATCGCGTGGCTCGCGCGGGACCGCGTTCCGCCGGACCGGCGGCAAACGCTCACCTACGTGGCTTTCGGCAGCGGGATCCTGCTCGCGTCGCTGCTGCTCGGTCTCTCGCTGGCGTTCGAGCCGGCCCTCTTCCCGTACGGTCCCGGCTTCCTCGTCGGCGTCGCGCTCGGGACGCTCCTCGTTCTCCTCGCCGAACGAACCGTGGTTCCCGAGCGGCTGCGCGGCGCAGGTATATAAGTAAACTCGAACCTCCTCCGTCGGGTGTAACTGCGTTCAGCCATTCCTCTTGAGTATATAAACCCCGCCGAGAGGGTCCGTGGCGACGGCGATCCGCCCGTTATCGGCCCCGCAGCGCGTATATATACCCTTCGAGCGCGACGGTCCCCGGATCGACCGCGTCGGTGGTGACGGCGTAGCCGCTCTCGGTCGCGTCGAACGCCCCGAGACAGGCGGCGACCGAGTCGAGAGCGTCGCCGCCGTCGTTCTCGACGATCCGGTCGAGGAGGTCCCTACCCGAGTTATACGTGAGTTCGCCTTCCGTGGTCAACCCCTCCGCGTTCCGCCGCCGTCGGGCCGTTTCCGTGTCGCTTGACCCTTTATACTTCGTCCGACACAGGCCGAGCGCGTCGAACACCGCGGCCGGGTACGTCTCGACCAGCGTCGGGCCAGCGGGGGCGTCGGACCGCCACGTGGGCTGGTCTCTTTTTATCCCCTCCGCGGCGTCCATCGGCGCGACCCGGACGTCGTCGACGACGGGCGCGAGCACCTCCCGCATCCCGTAGTAGGTGATCGTGTCGGCGATGAACCCGTACGGGGAGCGCGCGCCCACGGCGGCGTCCGTCCCGCGTTTGTCGTAGGTGCCTTCGCCGTGCTCGTCAGTCAGCGCGACGCACCGTTGCGCGAACGCGCGGACCGGATCCGTGGCGTCGCCATCGGCGTCGACACACAGTGACTCCGGAAATTCACTTATAAACTCCCGCCACGAGTCGTATCCCGCGGCCTCGGCGATGAACGACGGTACCCCGAACGGGAAATCGAGGCCGACGACCGCGCGCTCACCGAGCCCGCGGATCCAGGCGGCGAGCGCTGGCAGCGCCTCGGCACGGCCTGCCGATGGGAGATCTAGAAACTCGACGAGCGGCTCGACACCCCGTATCTCCACGCCACCGTCGGCGACGACTCCGGTCGTGATCCACGTCTTCGTGCCCGCGTCGCGTTCGGCGGCGCTGAAGTCGACGCCGTAGACGGGGCGGGGACGGTCGGTGGACACGGGCGTCATCCGAACGAGCCAAGCGTCTCCTGGGTCCCGCGCACGGTCTTCGTTTTGAGCCCGTCGGGGTCCTCTTTGATCGTCAACTCGCCACGGTGGGCGATCAGGATGCGGTCGATCTCCGTCGCCTCGCCCTTCGTCTCGCCCCAGATGCGCGACACTTTCTCGTTGTCGGGGACGCGGTCCTCGACGATCCCGCCGACCTCGAAGCCGTCCATCGGCTCGACGACCGCGTCGGCGACCTCGCGGGCGAGGTTGATCACCTCGTCCCCTTGGTCGACGTCGCCGATGACGAACGCCGCGACCCCGTCCTCGTCGTCGAGGACCTCGTCGGCGACACGAAGGGTGTCGGTCATGAACTCCAGGTACTCCGCGAGGTCGAGCTCGTCGTCCAGCCGCTCGTCGACGACGTCGGGCTCCTCATCGAGGAACCAGAGCCGGATCCAGTTGTAGAGGCCGTACTTGAGCACTTTGAGGTACGGCGGGGAGGTGAACAGGAGGTCGACGCCGTCGCCGATGTCGCTCCCGCCGATGTCGCCGTCACCGATGTCGCTCCCGCCGTCATCGATATCACTCCCGTCGCCCCTGCCATCATCGATGTCGCTCCCGCCGATGTCGATCTCCGCCAGCGCCTCGGGAAGGTCGCGCACGTCGCCGTATACGGCGTGACCGCGCCGTGCCGGTCGTCCGTCGCTGTACACCGTCCGCAGCCGTTCGAGCAGCTTCTGGAACACGTCCCGGTCCGGGGCCTCCAACCCCTCCTCCTCGATGTAGTTCCCGAGGTAGTTCTCCGACATCGAGAACGTGTTCGGCATCGGCACCGAGAGGTACGCGTCGCTCTGGCCGTGCATCACGCCGAGCAGCATCGCGGCGATGAAGTTGTCCACGTCCGAGAGCGCGTGAAGGTCCTCGGGGACCCCCTGCTCTCCGAGGCCGAACTCCCGTTTGAGGTAGACGAGGTGCCCGAGCGTCCGCTCGTGGTACAGCATCCGGATCCGGTCCGGCACGTCGTCCATCGGCGGTCGGGTGTACGCCGCGGAGAGCTCGTCGAGCCGATCGGCGACGGCGGCCGACGGCGGCGGGGTCACCTTCGCGCGGGTGAGCACGTACGCCATCGGGTTGAGGTCGTTACCGATCCCGACTCGGCCGTCGACACACGCTTGAAGCGCCGTCGTTCCACGACCGGAGAACGGGTCCAACACCACGTCCCCTTCGTCGGTCAGCTTCCGGACGAAGTAGTGCGGCAGCGACGCGGGGAACATCCCCATGTACGAACACATCGGATGGAAGCTGTGCTCCCACTTGCGTTTCAGCGTTCGCCACGCCGGCTCGATCCCGTCGAGGTCGCCCATTACCGATCGGTGGGTGAGTCCGTCTAATGAAGCCGTCGGTGCCGCGCTCCATGCCGACCGTCCGCGGTCCGGCTGCGTCGTCTCTCGCGGACCGTTCGATGCCCGTCTCTCGCGGACCGTTCGACACTCGTCTCTCGCGGACCGTTCGACACTCGTCGCTCCCGCCCGCGACGAGAGGCCAACGTTGATTAGTCGCGCGGCCGTACCTCACCGCATGCCTGCAACGAAGGAGGTCGAGTGTCTCACCGACGACTGCGACCTCGACATGTTCGAGAACCACTACACCTACGACGTCCCCGACGACCACGCGGTCGGCGACCTGACGTGTCCGTACTGTGGCGGAACCGAGCTCGCCGAGATCGAGGTCTGACAGTGGCCCGAATCGTCGACACCGGCCGGTCCGTGTTCCGTCGCGCGCTCGAGAAGGTGGGTCGTGGCTGGAGCAAGATGCAGGAGCGACGACCGCTCTCGTACGACCTCCTCGAAAGCGAGGACGCCTATCTCGTCGTGTTCGACGCGCCCGGCGTCCGCGGCGAGGACGTCCAAGTGAAGTTCCTCGATCACACGATCGAGGTCCGACTCGACCGCTTCCGTGAGTTCTACGACGGGTTCGAGCTGATGTTCCCCGGTCGTGGGCTCACCCTGTCGGGCAGCGCGACCCTTCCCGCCGACGCCGATGTGACCCCGAAGGGTGCCACCGCGACGCTCACCCGAAACGGGACTCTCGAAGTCGAGATCCCGAAGGACGGCGTCGCCGACGACGTACAGGTCGTCGAGGAGGACGACGCGGCTGTCGACGAGTAGTTGCGATTAGTCCGTTCGGGAACCGTGCTCGCCGCGGCTTTCCACGCTCATTCCTTCGCGGATCTCGAACGACTCGTCGCCGTCGAACCGGTTCGGGTCGAACGCGTCGATCCACGGGGACTGTACGGACCGTGATCCGGCACTCACGTCCGACCCCGCCGACAGTGACGCCACCACGCCCGTAGCGACGTGTTCGCCGATCGCCGGCGCGCGCATGAACCCGTGGCCCTGCCAGCCGGCGGCGACGAACACGCTCGTCGGGGACGCACCGACCGGCCCGACGAGGGGGTCCCCGTCTGGTGTCGCGGTACAGAGCCCGGCCCACGACCGTTCGGGCTCGGGGACGTAGTCGGCACGTTCCGCGAGGACCGCCGAAACGTCCTCTCGGAACCAGTCGTCGGCGGTCCGATCGTACCCGTCGGGGTCCGCCTCGACCGGCTCCGTGCCGTCGCCCGCCAGGAGTCCCGTCGGGTGCGGGCGGAAGTACGTACCCGCGGTCGCGTCGTACGTCATCGGCCCGTCGTAGGGGACCCGGCTCGTGAGCGCCTGGACACGGTACGGTTTGATCGGGACCCGGATCCCGCCCGAAGCGAGCAGGCGGCCGGTGTGTGCGCCGGCCGCGAGGACGACTGCGTCGAACGACCGGACCGCGCCGTCGACGCGGAGCGTCGGGGCGACCGGCCCGTCAAACGCGACCGGCGTTCCGGTCTCGATCCGGACGCCCTCGCGGCGAGCGCGGTCGGCCAGCGCGGCGACGTAGCTGGCGGGATCACACCAGCCGGCCCCTTCCGCGATGGCGGCGACCGCGAGGTCCTCCGTTCTGAGGGGGAACCGTCTCCCGAGCTCCGCGGGATCGACCACGGAGACGTCGCGACCGTGCTCACGCATCCGCTCGACCATTTCCGGGACCGCGTCCCCGTCCGGATCCCCCTCCCGGACGGCGATAACGTAGGGACATCGGGTGAACGAGAACCCCGGCAGCGTCCGGTCGAACGCGCGGAACCGCTCCATCGCTCGGGCGGCGAGGGCGGCGTCGACGTCCTCCGCGTAGGCGTCGTACAGGACTCCCGCGGCTCGTCCGGAGCTACCGCTCGCGAGCTCGCCGCGGTCGTACAGCGTCACGTCCACCCCCCGGGCGGCGAGGTCGGCCGCCGCGGTAACACCCACCGCGCCGCCGCCGACGACGGCGACCGCGAGAGACGTCTGCCCCGTCTCGTCGTTCATTACCGCCCCTTCTCGGAGGCCGGATAAAAACGGACCCCCTACGCGAGGAACTCGTCGATCCCGCGCGCCGGGTAGCCGACGACGTGATCGACGCCGGCCTCGCGGAGGGTCTCGACCCGCTCGCGGACGGTTTCGGGCGACCCGACCAGCGCGAAATCGTGGGCGGCCGTCGAGAGCACCTCGCGGGTCCGCCCCGTCGCGGTCGCGTCGGTCGCGTTCCCCCCGCCGGCGTCGGTCGCATCGCCGGTCCCGCCGGACTCGTCCGCGTTCCGTTCGAGCGCACGCGCCACGGGCCGGCGTCGGGCGACGTAGTCGCCGATGGCGTCGAGCACTTCGTCCTCGTCGTCGGTAAGGACGGTGGGTGCGTATAGGGCGATCCCGCCGTCGAAGCCGGCCGCACGGAGCGCGCGGACGTCGCGTTCGGTGGACCGCGAGAGCAGCTCGAACTGCGTCCCGCCGGCCGCCAGTGCGACGCGCTCTATCCCCTCGGTGCCGACCCACGCCCCGGGAGCCGCCTCTCGGGCCGCCCCGAGCCGCGGGGCGACCGCCCGCGACGACTCCGTCTCGTCGAGGTACGCGCCGTGGCCGGCGACGAGCACCCGGCCGGCGGTGTCGGGGATCCGGTCGAGCAACGTGTCGTCGCCGAGCGGGTCGAACCCGTCCGCGCGGACCGGCGTCGTGACGGACAGCGTCGTTTGGGCGGTCAGACGGTCGAGCGTCCCAGCGTCGGGGAGGTGCTCGCGCCCCTCGTAATCGATCACGAGTCGATCGACCCGGAGCGCTGTCGCCCGGGGGACGTCGCACTCGGCGGGTTTGATCGCGGCGGCGTCGATGCCGGCTCGAACGACGGCGGGCTCGCCAGTCGCGTCACCGTCGCGGTCGTCGGCGAGCATCGATCCGTGGTCGCTCATCGTCGGTCACCGTCGGTTCGGGATCGGAGGCAGGAAGCGGGTTTACGTCGCACCTGACGCGTTTCAGTACCGTCGCGGAACTCGATCCATCGCTTGTGCAGCCATGACGAGACCGGGTACTGCTCACGGGTTGTTAAACCCGTCGCGGTGTGGCAATATTCTCCCGGACGCACTCGTTCGGCTCCCGGAACGCCGCTCCGTCCCGTCTGTCCCCCGGTAACACCGGTGTCTCCGGCCGTTCTTTACGCGTCGAGCCCGTACATCAGGTATGAATCAACTCGTCGACGGCGAGTGGCGGACGGACGTGTACGAGACCACCAACGAGGAGGGCGCGTTCGAGCGCGGGGAGACGACGTTCCGGAACTGGATCGCCGGCAGCGACGTGCCCGAGCATGTCGACGCCGAGCCGGACGAGCGGTTCCAGCCGGAAGCGGGTCGGTATCATTTATACGTCTCGTACGCTTGCCCGTGGGCACACCGAACGTTGCTGGCGCGGTCGCTGCTCGGGCTGGAGGACGCCATCGAGGTCAGCGTGGTTGACCCGTGGCGCGGCGAGGGGGGGTGGCAGTTCTCCCCGGAGAAAGCGGGCTGTACCCCTGACCGGCTCCACGGCAGCGACTACCTCCGCGAGCTGTACGTCGCGGCCGATCCCGACGCGACCTGCCGGGTGACCGTTCCCGTGCTCTGGGACACCGAGGAGGAGACGATCGTCAACAAAGAGTCCCGGGAGATCCTGCGGACCCTCTCGACCGCCTTCGCCGACCTCGGCAACGACGTCTCGCTGCTCCCGGACGCCGACGCCGCGGCGACGGTCGCGGACGTCGACGAGGTCATCACCGAGATCTACGAACCGGTCAACAACGGCGTCTACCGCGCCGGGTTCGCGACGTCCCAGGCGGCTTACGACGAAGCGGTCGACGAGCTGTTCGACGCGCTCGACCACTGGAACGAGCACCTCGCGGATCGCCGGTATCTCGTCGGCGACTCGCTCACCGAGGCCGACATCTGTCTGTTCACCACGCTCGTCCGGTTCGACCAGGTGTATCACACCCACTTCATGTGTAACCGACAGTTCATTCACCAGTACGAGCACCTCTGGCCGTACCTGCGTGACCTGTACCAGACGCCGGGCGTCGCGGAGACGGTGAACATGGACCACATCAAGGAGCACTACTACACGACCCACCCGGACGTGACGCCCACCGGGATAATCGCCCGCGGGCCCGACCTCGACTGGGACGCTCCACACGACCGGGACCGCCTGACCGGGTCGCCCCCGACGCCGAACGCCGACGACTGAGCGGGCACAGAGCGATCCGTCGCGCGGTTTCGGAATCGCCCCGTTAGCATTTACAGGCGGTAAGCCCCCTTCCTCAAGGAGCGACCAGCGGGAGCGAGTAGGGTGGGGTAGTTCACTTCTCGGTGTCGTCTGGTTCGTCGGCGGTGTCGTCTGGCCCGTCGGCGGTGTCGTCTGGTTCGTCGACAGCCTCTGTATCGTCTCCATTCTGTTCTCCGTCCATGTCGTCACGTCCCGTGTCGTCGCGATCGATCCCACCGCGCTCGGGCTCGTCGAGTTTGTCGAACCCCTCGAAGGGGTCTGACGCATCGGTTCCCGGCCCGTTCCCCGAACCGTCCTGGTCGCGGTCCGTATCGGTTGATGTCGCGGGCGAGTCGGTGGCCGCGTCCTCGTCCATCTCGAGCCACCCGAACGGCTCGTTCTCGTCGCCACCACTCGCATCCTCGCCATCACTCACTTCGTCGTCATCAGTCGCATCCTCGCCATCACTCACTTCGTCGTCATCAGTCGCATCCTCGCCACCGCCCACATCGTCGTCTTTCACCCCGTCGCCGCCGACCGACTCGTCTCGGATGCCGTAATCGACGACACCCGCGCTCGCGGTTCCGGGGCCAGTCCCGGCCTCGACCGCGGTTCCGACGGTCGACACGTCCTCACGGATGTTCGCTTCAAGCCCAAGCCCGACTCGTGAGCCGAAGCGGTCCCAGACGACGACCAGCGATGGCACCAACACGATCGAACAGAGGTACGCGTAGAGCACGCCGAGCGCGAGCAGCGCGCCGAAGTCCTGAATCAGGGGGATCACGGCGAGCCAGAGCACGCCGAGGCCGGTGACCGTGGTGAGCATGCTCCCGGTGAGTGCGCCCCCGGTCCCCGCGATGGTGATGTCGAGCGCCTCGTCGATCGGTCGACCGCCCTTGTACTCGTCGACGAACCGGTGAACGAAGTGGACAGTGTAGTCGACGCCCAGCCCGATCGACACCGAGAGGATCGGCGCGTTGATCGGCGTGAGCGGGATGTCGAGGAGGCGCATCGACCCGACGAGGAGCCCCACCGTCGTCAACACCGGGATGAGGTTGAGCAGGCCGTACACGGCCTTCCCCTCCAGATATCGGTACGAGAGTGTCAAGAAGACGGCGGTGAGGATGAACGCGACGATCAGGCTGTCGACGGCGGATTCGAGGAGGATGTCGATAACCGACTCGTTGACGACGAGCTCGCCCGTCGCCACGGCGTCGAGCGGCGTCCGCTCTGCGAGCGCGCGCACGTCGGCGACCGCCTGGCTGTTGTCAACGCCCGGACGTATCGTGAAGTCGATCCGGGCGCTGCCGCGGTCGGCGGCGAGGTACCCCCTGGCCTGCCCCTCCGCCGGCGACGTGAGGAGCTCGTCGTACACCTCGTCGACGTTCCGGTCCGGGACCCCGTTGCCGAGCCGATCGTTCCGCTCGACGGTGCGCCGGAACTCGGGGTCGGCCGCGGCGTGGTCGTCGATCACCGTGACGATGCTCGTCGCGTCCGCGCGTCGGTCCGTCGACTCGAAGGTGTCCGGCGGGTTGCGAGTCGTGCGGTCGATCAGTTCGAGCGCGTCGTCGTCGCGAACGGACTGGTCGATGTACAACGTCACCGACCCCACGAAGTCCTGCTCGAACTCCTCCTCGAACAGCGTCAACACCTGCAAGAACGTGTACTGGGTCGGCGCGAACGGTTCCGGTAGCTCCGCGTACGTGTCCAGCCGGTCCTGGTCGGGGAAAAACGCCTCCTCGGAGAACTCGGTGTCGACACCGGTGCCGTATGCGGCTCCCGCCGCACCGCCGACCAGAACGAGCAGCACCACCGCGATCGGCGCGATCCGCGAGAGGTCGACACCGACGTGGAGCAGCCGGCCCAATCTGGACCCACCCTCCCCCAGCGGGGTCGTTCCGAACGCTGGTATCGGCAGCCGGTGTCGTGTCCGGTCGGCGAGCACCTTCGCCGCGGGCAAGAAGATCCCGAACGCCAGCAGAGTGAACACCATCCCTGCGGCCGCGACGATCCCGAAGTCACGGTTCGGGTCGAAGGGGCTCACCACGTTTGCGAGCAGGCTGAACACCGTCGTGATGGTCACGAGGAGGAACGCGACCACCAGTTGATCGGTCGTGATTCGCATCGACTCGCCGATCCCCCCGCCGTCGAGCCGCTCCTCACGATACCGGTTGATAGTGTGGATGCCGAAGTCGATCCCTACCGCCAGCAACAGCGGGAAGACGGTGATGAGCGCGTCCGAGAAGGGGATGCCAGCGTACCCCATGAATCCGAACGTCCACAGCACGGAGATGCCAAGCGCGGAGAGCCCGAGCGCCATATCGAACGGGTCGCGGTAGGCGAAAAGCAGGAACAGGAGGATAAAGATCAGCGCCGCCGGGAATACGATGATCGCGGTGTCGGTCAACAGCGCGGTGATCTCGTTCTGGAGGATCCCGTCGCCGAACAGAATGACGTTCTCGCCGGTAGTAGAGCCTGGAACCGAGTCTACGACCTCGACACTGCGGGTCTGGAGCGTCTCGACGCGTTCGCTCGTTGCCGCGCCCGGGAGATCGTAGGTGACACCGACGATGGCGGTCCCCGCCTGCTGGGCAGTGGGGTTGTAATCGGTGGACACCTGTGCGCCCACTGCTCCTGCCTCGTCGGCCTCCTCGATAGCTGTTCGCAGCTCGCGCGGGGTCGCCTCCGCGACGGCGTCACGCTGTTCGGCGGCGGTCTCAGCCGTCGGGTCCAGCCGTGTCGCGATCGCGTTCGCGTGGCTCGTCGTCGACCCGACCCGGAGCGTCGATCGCGTCTCCAGCCGGTGTTGTGTCTCCAGGATCCGGACGAGCGCGGGCCGTGAAAGCACGTTGTCGTCGGAGACGAGCAGCTGTGCGGAGGTGGCCTCGCCGCCGATCGCCGACTCGAACTCCTCGTCGATGTCGTCGAGCGCCTGCTGGGCCGGAATATCCTGAGTGAACTGGTCCGCCCCGGCGGAGGTGGTGACAGCGGTGAGCCCCCCGGCGGCGACGACACTCACGAGGACGAACGCGGCCACGACGAGCGCCGGGTACTCCGTTACCGCCTCGTTTACGCGCTCGACGAACCGGTCGGCGGCGGTCACGGTCGCCCTCGTCGTCGTGGTCGTCTACGCCACTCACACCGGAAGCGACCGAGGCGGCGGCTTGGGGCGGAGTCCGGGTAGACCATCCGACTACGACTCGCGACCGCGGTACCAGAGCGCCCCACCGACGGCGGCGACGAGGGCCAAGACGCCGACGACGATGAGGGGCGTCGGCAGCCCGTCGTCGTCCGCGAGCGACGCAGTCACGTCGATCGGGTACTGGGTCACGTCGGAGATCCGGT